>ERZ791937.149-NODE-149-length-17807-cov-10.422375_pt1 | contig 17807 bp, 13 predicted proteins | sample MGYA00510124_ERZ791937 | MGnify/ENA primary metagenome ERZ791937 (study PRJEB30046, sample SAMN00993239) | human gut metagenome | study: EMG produced TPA metagenomics assembly of the A metagenome-wide association study of gut microbiota in type 2...
ACGACAGCGGGGCTGAAAATGGATCTTGTACAATGATAAAAATTGCGCGCATTGCCGTGACGCTGGGCTTGCTTTCCTCACTGGGAGTCCAGGCTTACGCGGCCGGGTTAGTAGTAAATGATAACGATCTGCGAAACGACCTTGCCTGGCTTTCCGATCGTGGGGTCATCCATCTGAGCCTGTCGACCTGGCCGCTAAGTCAGGAAGAGATCGCCCGGGCGCTAAAAAAGGCCAAACCTTCCTATTCTTCTGAGCAAGTGGTGCTGGCTCGTATCAATCAGCGACTGTCAGCGTTAAAAGCCGATTTCCGGGTCACCGGCTACACCTCAACCGACCAACCGGGCACTCCGCAGGGGTTTGGTCAGACGCAGTCGGCAGATAACTCGTTAGGCCTGGCGTTCAACAACAGCGGCGAGTGGTGGGATATGCACCTGCAGGGCAACGTCGAAGGGGGAGAGCGGATCAGCAACGGATCGCGCTTCAATGCCAACGGCGCCTACGGCGCGGTGAAGTTCTGGAACCAGTGGCTCTCCTTTGGTCAGGTACCACAGTGGTGGGGACCGGGCTATGAAGGTAGCCTGATCCGCGGGGATGCCATGCGGCCGATGACCGGTTTCCTGATGCAGCGAGCCGAGCAGGCAGCGCCAGAGACCTGGTGGTTGCGCTGGGTCGGCCCGTGGCAGTACCAGATCTCCGCCAGCCAGATGAATCAATATACCGCGGTGCCTCATGCCAAAATTATCGGCGGTCGTTTTACCTTTTCACCATTCCAGTCTTTAGAATTAGGCGCATCACGCATTATGCAGTGGGGTGGGGAAGGGCGGCCTGAATCACTTAGTAACTTCTGGGATGGTTTAACAGGCAAGGATAATACCGCCGCAAACGATCCCAATGAACCAGGGAACCAACTGGCCGGTTTTGACTTTAAGTTCAAATTGGAGCCGACCCTGGGCTGGCCGGTGAGCTTCTACGGGCAGATGATCGGCGAGGATGAGTCTGGTTTTCTTCCTTCAGCAAATATGTTCCTTGGCGGTGTTGAAGGACACCATGGGTGGGGCAAAGATGCGGTAAACTGGTACGTGGAAGCACATGACACGCGCACCAATATGAGCCGAACCAATTACAGCTATACCCATCATATTTATAAGGATGGCTACTATCAGCAGGGTTATCCGCTGGGTGATGCGATGGGCGGGGATGGTCAACTCGTTGCCGGTAAGGTCGAGCTTATTACGGAGGATAACCAGCGCTGGAGTACGCGCCTGGTTTACGCCAAAGTTAACCCGGAGAATCAGTCGATCAACAAAGCATTCCCTCATGCTGATACCTTGAAGGGGGTCCAGCTGGGTTGGAGCGGAGATGTTTATCAGTCGGTCCGTCTGAATACCTCGTTGTGGTACACCAACGCTAACAATAGCGACAGCGATGACGTTGGGGCTAGCGCAGGGATAGAGATACCGTTTAGTTTATAAGGCTGAATGCTGAAAACAGGGGAGAGAGGGTGGTAGCGCTGCAGGACGCAGTCAGCTTTTATCTCTCCACAAGCCGGCAGGGAAGCAACGGCTATGACAGCTGCTCAGGAATTGGCAAATCTTGATTTACTGATAATGTGACATTATGAAGAAAAAAATTGTTAGATTTTCGGCATTAGCGTTGGCGATTGGGTTTTTATCGGGTTGTACCATTATCCCTGGTCAGGGATTAAACAGTCTGCGTAAGAACGTAGTGGAGCTCCCGGACAGCGACTACGATCTGGATAAACTGGTCAATGTGTACCCAATGACTCCGGGTCTAATCGATCAACTGCGTCCGGAGACCGTTCTTGCTCGTCCAAACCCACAACTGGATAATTTACTGCGTAGTTATGAATACCGCATCGGGGTTGGTGACGTACTGATGGTTACGGTATGGGATCACCCTGAACTTACTACTCCAGCAGGTCAATACCGTAGCGCCAGCGATACCGGTAACTGGGTCAACTCCGACGGTACCATTTTCTATCCCTATATCGGGAAGGTGCAGGTGGCGGGGAAAACACTTAGCCAGGTACGCCAGGATATAGCCAGCCGCTTGACCACCTATATTGAAAGTCCTCAAGTTGATGTTAGCGTTGCTGCATTCCGTTCTCAGAAAGCTTATGTTACGGGTGAAGTTATCAAATCTGGTCAACAGCCTATTACTAATATACCTCTGACTATTATGGATGCAATCAATGCAGCAGGTGGATTGGCTCCTGATGCTGATTGGCGAAATGTTGTGTTGACTCATAATGGTAAAGATACAAAAGTGTCTCTTTATGCTTTGATGCAGAAAGGCGATTTAACTCAGAATCATTTACTATATCCAGGGGATATTCTCTTTGTGCCTCGAAATGATGACCTCAAAGTATTTGTAATGGGCGAAGTCGGTAAACAAAGCACAATGAAGATGGACCGGAGCGGTATGACATTAGCAGAGGCATTAGGTAATGCTGAAGGTATGTCGCAAGCCTTCAGTGATGCTACAGGGGTATTTGTTATTCGTCAGATAAAAGGTGACAGCCATGGCAAAATTGCAGATATCTATCAACTTAATGCTCAGGATGCATCAGCAATGGTATTAGGTACGGAATTTCAACTTCAACCATACGACATAGTTTATGTCACAACTGCGCCACTTGTGCGTTGGAACCGTGTAATCTCTCAACTTGTACCGACGATTACTGGTGTGCATGATATGACAGAAACAGTTAAATATATCAAAGAGTGGCCCTAATATCATGTTCAATTCTATTCTAGTTGTTTGTACCGGAAATATATGTCGTTCTCCTATAGGAGAACGATATTTACGAAAAAAATTACCAAATAAGAAAATTGACTCTGCAGGCACCGGTGCTTTAATTGGCCATGAGGCGGACCAAAGTGCAATTTATATCGCGGAACAAAATGGACTATCATTAGCAGATCATAAAGCGAAGCAATTTACGGCTTCACTTGGTCATCAATATGATTTAATTTTGGTAATGGAAAAAATCCATATCGAGCAAATATGCCGAATTGCGCCTGAGGTAAGAGGGAAAACCATGCTATTAGGTCATTGGAACAATCAAAAAGAGATACCAGACCCTTATCGAAAGAGTCAAGAAGCATTTTCCTCAGTATATCAGTTAATCGTTCAGGCCAGTAACTATTGGGCTGAAAAGCTAGATGTTTAATTCAGGGATAACTCATGCCATCAGTGACAAACAAATCTATCTCGAAAGAAGAAGATGAAATCGATTTAGGCCGTTTAGTCGGTGAATTGATTGACCACAGAAAACTTATTATTGCTATAACGGCATTTTTTTCTTTAGTATCGATAGTATATGCAATATTTGCAACACCTATATATCAAGCAGACGCGTTGATCCAAGTTGAACAAAAACAAGGTAATGCTATTTTAAGTAATCTTAGTCAAATGTTGCCTGATAGTCAGCCGCAGTCTGCACCCGAAATTGCTCTTATTCAGTCAAGAATGATTATAGGGCAAACAGTAGACGATTTAAATTTACAAACGATTATCAAACAGAAATACTTTCCAATTTTTGGGCAGGGATTATCTCGCTTACTAGGAAAAGAGGCTGAAAATATTTCTGTATCACAATTATTCATACCTGATGAAGGCAAAGACGAGGCAACTATAACCTTAACTGTTATAGATAAAAATCATTATAAAATCAATTTTGGCAATGATTCATTTGAGGGCAAAGTTGGTGAGCTCTTACAAAAAGATAATGTCAGAATAAAAGTAGATTATATTGATGCTTTGCCAACTAGTAGTTTTATTATTTCATATGTACCGAAGCTTAAAGCAATAACAAGCTTGCAAAAGGTACTTTCAGTAAATGATCAAGCGAAAGATACAGGCATGCTCACAATTTCATTGACTGGGGACGATCCAAAGTTAATTAAAAACATAGTAAATAGTATCAGTAATAATTATCTGGCTCAGAACATTGCTAGACAGGCTGCACAAGATGCTAAAAGTCTCGACTTTCTAAATAAGCAATTACCTAAGGTGAGAAATGATTTAGATTTAGCTGAAGATAAATTAAATGAATACAGAAGGAAAAGTGATTCTGTCGATTTATCTCTTGAAGCTAAATCGGTGCTTGATCAAATCGTTAATGTTGATAATCAGTTGAATGAATTGACTTTCCGTGAGTCGGAAATATCGCAGCTTTATACAAAAGAGCATCCAACATATAAGGCTTTGATGGAGAAAAGAAAAACACTGCAAGATGAGAAAGCTAAATTAAATAAAAGAGTTTCTGCTATGCCCGAAACACAGCAAGAAATACTAAGATTAAGCAGGGATGTTGAATCTGGTCGAGCTGTTTATATGCAATTATTGAATAGGCAGCAGGAACTTAATATAGCGAAATCAAGTGCTATAGGGAATGTAAGGATAATTGATGATGCAGTTGTACAGCCAAAGCCGGTAAAACCTAAAAAGATAATAATAGTTTTGGTTGGGTTTGCGCTAGGCTTCATTTTATCCATGAGTTTGGTATTCATTCGAGTTCTATTAAGACGAGGAATTGAGTCTCCGGAGCAACTGGAAGAGTTGGGTATTAATGTTTATGCTAGTGTTCCAGTAGCTGAGTCTGTTGCACAGAAAGCACGAGCTTATAAAATAATTGGGAAGAGACAAGAACTTAATAATGAAAAATCACTTCTTGCGATTGAAAATCCGGCGGATTTGGCAATAGAGGCTATTCGAGGCTTGCGAACAAGTTTGCATTTTGCAATGTTGGAGGCGAGAAACAATATCCTCATGATATCTGGCGCGAGTCCTAATGCAGGTAAAACTTTTGTCAGTTCTAATTTGGCCGCAGTAATCGCCCAAAGCGGCAAGAACGTATTATTTATTGATACAGATATGAGAAAAGGATATGTGCATAAAGTGTTTAACACTACCAACGAGAATGGTCTGTCTGAATATTTAGCAGGAAAAATAAACATCAGCCAAGCTATTAAAAAGGTTAGCCAAGCTGGCTTTGATTATATATCTCGTGGTATGGTGCCACCAAATCCTGCAGAGCTTCTGATGCATCGACGTCTTGAGGATTTACTTCAGTGGGCCAGTAAGAATTATGATATTGTTATATTAGATACACCACCAATTTTAGCTGTTACTGATGCCGCTGTACTGGGACATTATGTTGGAACAACATTGCTTGTAGCAAGATTTGAAATTAATACAGCAAAAGAAATTGAGATTGCAAAAAAACGTTTTGAACAAAGTGGCATTGTCGTTAAAGGTTGTATTCTGAATGGTGTTATAAAGAAAGCAAGTGGCTATTATGGTTACGGTTATAACCATTACGGATATTCCTATTCCGAGGGTGAAAAGCGTTAACATATCAATAAGAGGTGCAAGTATTTATCAAGAGTACTTGCATTTTATTGTCTTGATTTCAATATCTGTATGCGAAAGCAGAGGGATTTATGACCCATTTTACAAAAAATATGATCTGTAGCATATTTTTAGCATTCTCAGATCTTTTAGGATTTGTTATTTCATTGTATTTGTCACTAGGTATACTCTCTTTTTCCATGACTAACTTCAGTGAGAGAGTGCCTGATGATCAAGTCGCAAGTTGGATTATTCTTCATTGGTTATTAGGTCTTTGCTGTGTCGCATGGTATGGTATTCGGTTACGTCACTATTTTTATCGGAAAACATTTTGGTTTGAGCTTAAAGAAATATTAAGAACGCTTATTATTTTTGCTGTAATCGAAATGGCTGTCATGGCCTTTGCAAAATGGTATTTTTCTCGTTACGTATGGCTTCTTACTTGGGTCTTAGTAATTATATTGGTTCCTCTACTGAGAATAGCCACTAAAATTATTTTAAATAAATTAGGTTTATGGCTAAGAGAAACATGGATAATCGGGAGTGGTAAAAATGCAAGGGAAGCATATAAAGCGATATACAGTGAGAAGAATTTGGGGTTGGGTGTTATAGGTTATGTTTCTACAGCAACTCATGATGATGAAATAAACAACTACGATGGTATACCTATTGTAAAAAATAAATCAGATGTTAACTGGTTGAAAAATATCGATAGACGTACTCAGTTTATAGTTGCGGTGGAAGCATCTGAGGGTGAGGTAAGAAATAAATGGCTTAGAGAGTTTATGATTAAAGGATATAGATATGTGTCTGTAATTCCTACTTTACGTGGTGTACCGCTTGATAGTACTGATATGTCATTCATTTTTAGTCATGAAGTGATGATTTTTAGAGTGCAACAAAATTTAGCTAAATGGTCTTCGAGAATATTAAAAAGAGTCTTTGATATATTTGGGTCACTAAGCATAATAGTAATATTGTCACCCCTTCTTTTATATATTAGCTTGAAAGTTAAAAGGGATGGTGGTCCTGCAATATTTGGACATGAACGGATTGGTAAAAATGGTAAACCTTTTAAGTGTCTAAAATTTAGATCAATGGTTGTAAACTCAAAAGAAGTGTTGGAGTCATTGCTTAAGAATAATATGGAGGCAAAGGCAGAGTGGGACGCGACATTTAAATTGAAAGATGATCCTAGAATCACCAAAATTGGTGCTTTCTTAAGGCGTACAAGTCTTGATGAGTTACCTCAATTATTTAATGTTCTTAAAGGCGAAATGAGTTTAGTCGGACCAAGACCAATCATATCAGCTGAGTTGGAAAGATATAATGATGAAATAGATTATTACTTATTGAGTAAACCAGGTATGACTGGATTATGGCAGGTAAGTGGGCGTAGTGATGTTGATTATGATACTCGAGTGTATTTAGATGCTTGGTATGTTAAAAATTGGTCTATGTGGAATGACATAGCTATATTATTTAAGACTATTTCAGTTGTCTTAAAAAAAGAAGGCGCATATTAAGTATTCAATTTTACTTTAAACTGGTCATATTAAATGAAAATAATGATACTAAACTCTCTTTATTACCCCTATAAATTTGGAGGGGCTGAAGTATCCGTGCAATTACTAGCGGAAGAATTGGTAAAAAAAAATCATGAGGTAAGAGTAGTTACTCTTAATGATCAAGGAAGCATTAAAAAAGAAGTCATAAATGGTGTAAAGGTTATTTCCTTGCCATTGAAAAACAGATATTGGCCATTTTCCTCGGAAGCACATAGCCGTATCCAAAAGCTCTTTTGGCACCTAAAGGATGTATACAATGCAGATATGGTTTCTATGGTGCACAATGAGATAACCAATTTTTCACCTGATATTATTCATACAAATAATTTGGCTGGTTTTTCTGTAGGTGTCTGGGATGTAGTAAAACGCGATAATTATAAATTAGTTCATACAGCACGAGATTATTATTTATTTCATCCGAATTCAACATTGTTTAAAAATGGAGTTAATATTGATCCTGATTCTAAAATTGTAAAGTTATTATCTTTTTATAAAAAAAATAAAAGCCAAAAAATAGATGCTTTTGTTGGAATTAGTCAGCATATATCGCTTATGCACAAAAATAATGGCTTCGCCAAAAAAGCACTCTTCGCTCATATTTATAACCCTGTAGATAAGCCGGATAAGGTAAAACGTGAAAAAACCAAAATTATAACAGTGGGATTTATTGGTCGATTTACTACCGAAAAAGGCTTTGATATATTTTCTGAATATGCAAAAAAATATCAAGATTGTATGAAATTTATTGCTGCGGGAAAAGCATCCTCTTCAAATGAATCAAATTTATTAATTACCGATGCTAAATTATCGGGAGTCGAGATACAAGGATATGTTCCTGTAGAGGACTTTCTTAATGAGGTTGATGCAATACTTTTACCTACTAAATGGCATGAACCATTCGGACGTGTTGTTGCAGAGGCTGCATTGTCTAGGACGCCAATTTTTACTAATCTAACTGGCGGCGTGAAAGAAATCGCAGAAATGTTCCCTTGGGTTTTATCTGTTGACGAATTTAGTCCGAAAAAAATTAAAACCATTCTTGGATATTTAAATACTGAAAAGGAAGTTGAGAATCCTTTCAATAAAGAAGAACATGCTGGATATTATATTGATATATATAATAAGTTACTTGATGTTGAAAATAAAAAGCATGACGGAGTCTAATAAAAATGAATGTGTTAATAGATAATAGATGGAAAAAAAGTGGCGGTATAGGGACCTTTGCGGAGGAAGTAAATAATATATTGAAATATCCTAACGCTGGTTTTAAAGGAACACCATTTTCTGGGATTGACACATTAAGAACATCTTTTAAAATGCTACGTTCTGATAGAAAAGTATATTTTTTTCCGGGTTATATACCTCCAATATATTCTAAGAGCAAATTTGTCTTTACAATCCATGATCTCAATCATATTGATCGGAAGGAAAACTCCAACGTTATAAAACGTTTTTTTTATAATACGATTATAATGCGTGGATGCAAAAAAGCATCTTTTATATTTACAGTCTCTGAATTTTCCAGAAGAAGAATTATTGAATGGTCAAAGGTCGATGAGTCAAAAGTTATCAATGTTGGAAATGGTGTATCCAATAGATTTTGTATTGATGGTGTAAAAAAAGATTATGGTTTTGAATATATCTTGTGCGTGGGAAATAGAAAGGCTCATAAAAATGAAATTAGAATTTTAGAAGCTTTTAGCAGAGCTAATGTTTCTGATAATTTAAAAATTGTTTTCACTGGCTCTTTAAATGATACTTTAGATCAGAAAATTCACGAGTTAGGTTTGTCTGAGCGAGTTATATTTACAGGGTATATAAAAACTGCTGATTTGCCTCCTTTATACAGAGGAGCAAAAGCGTTAGTTTTTGTTTCTTTGTATGAGGGATTTGGACTACCAGTCATTGAGGCAATGGCATGTGGAACACCAGTTGTGACGTCGAATACGACTTCTTTAGGTGAAGTAGCTGGAGAAGCAGCAATATTAGTTAATCCAGAGAGCACTACCGAAATTACTTCAGGGATAGAGCAGGTGATAAATGATAATGACAAACGAGCTTGGTTGATTAGTAATGGATTAAAAAGAGCGCAGTTATATACATGGGATAAGGTTGCCAATAAAATATCAAATGTATTATCGTCATTAGATTGATAATAAATAATATACATGAAAAATTATTTAACTTTTTTAATGGTAATTAGTATATGAACTTGATTAAAGATGAATTAAAAGTTGGTATCGTTGCAGATTGGTTTATTACATATGCAGGCTCAGAGAAAGTTGTATCAGAATTTTTAAAAGTGTTTCCTAATGCTGACTTATATTCAGTGGTGGATTTTTTATCGGCCGATAACAGGCGGAAATTTAATGATAAAAAAATAGAAACCACCTTCATACAAAAATTACCTAGAGCTAAAAAAAAATATCAAGCATATCTGCCTTTAATGCCGTTTGCTATAGAGCAGCTAGATGTTTCTAAGCAAAATATAGTGTTGTCGAGTAGTCATGCAGTTTCGAAAGGTATCTTAACAGGACCGGATCAACTACATATAAGCTATGTTCATTCACCTATTAGATATGCTTGGGATTTACAGCATCAATATTTAAGAGAGTCTGGTTTAGATCATGGATTGAAAGGTATTCTTGCTAAATGGATATTACATAAAATGAGGATGTGGGACTATAGAACTGCAAATGGAGTTGACCATTTTATTGCAAATTCGCACTTTATAGCCAGAAGAATAAAGAAAGTTTATGGAAGGGATGCAGATGTTATTTATCCACCTGTTGATGTAGACAGTTTCACTTTAAATAATCAAAAAGAGGATTTTTATTTAACTGCATCTAGAATGGTACCTTATAAGCGTATTGATTTAATCGTAGAAGCTTTTAGTCATTTACCTAATAAAAAATTAGTAGTCATAGGTGATGGGCCAGAAATGAATAAAATCAAAAAAAAGGCCACATCAAACATAGAGATACTTGGATATCAACCCAATGAAGTAATGGTTGATTACATGCGAAAAGCAAAAGCATTTGTATTTGCTGCTGAAGAAGATTTTGGTATTACGCCTGTTGAAGCTCAGGCATGTGGTACTCCTGTAATCGCCTTTGGAAAAGGGGGGGCTCTTGAGACAGTTAAAGGCCTTGATTCTGAGAGTCCAACTGGAATTTTCTTTGGTGTACAAGATGTTAAGTCCATTATCAATTCAATAAATGAATTTGAAAGGTATGGAGACAAAATAACCGCTGAAAACTGCAGAGAAAACTCTGAGTTGTTTTCTGAAAGTCGCTTTAGAAAAGAATTTGAGGCTTATGTGATGGAGAAATGGACTGCCTTTGAAAGCGAAAAAAGAATATCAAAATGAATTTTCAGTGTGGTAATAATATTCTTTAAGGAAAAATAATGACACCGCATGCCCATATTCTAATTGTTTTATACAATAAAAAAATAGAGGAATCAGAGAGTGTTGATTCTTTATTGAATTCGGAGGTGAGTTCAGTTGATTTACATATTCATAATAACGGACCATGCAAAGTAGAGTTAAGTGAAGATTTGGTGTTATTGTTTAAAAGTAAAAATATTAAAGTTAGTCTATGCAATTGTATTGATAACAAGCCTCTTAGTTTGTTATATAATGATTTCATTTGTTCGATATCAGACTACAACAAGATAGTTATTTTGGATGACGATACAACAATAACAACATCATTTGCTTTGCAAATAATGAATGGTAACTGTGATGTAACACTACCACGTATAATTTCACGCGGGGATAATAAAGAATATTATCCATTGAAAAATGGTGATCTTTTGATTAATTACGGTGTTCTTGACACTATAAATAATATTTGGTCAATTGGTTCAGGGATTATTGTTTCTAAAAAAACTGTTGATGTATTTGCAGAACATAAAATTAAATTGTTCGATGAGCATTATGCATTGTACGGAGTTGACATTAGCTTTTTTAGAAACCTTTGGATTCTTGAGAAAAGAGGGGTAAAATTTCGTGTATGTGTTGACTCAATACTTGTACATTCTTTATCTAGGGTAGAGACTGTTCAAAGTGAGTTTAGAGTACGTGAAAGATTAATTGATATTGCTATTACCGCTAGACGTTATCCTTCAACAAGAAAATTATTATCATTTTGCAAACAAATAGTTAAACATATGGTGAAAGGTCATTTTAAGATTTCGATAATAGCCATTTCTTGTTTCCTGTCTGGTATACATCCAAGAATATCTGCTTGGAAGGTTCGTCAAGAGCGGAGTATTAGCTAAAATTGATAGACATTGTTTAATATAATGGCAATGTTTTTATATCTGAGTATATCTATGAATTCTTCAATTATTAAAGCCGCGTTTGCTTATATTCTTTCATCTTTTTGTGTGCAAGGCGTTGCTTTTGCATCCCAACTATTATTAATGCGATGGTTTTCAGTTAGTCAATATGGAGAATATGCATTAGCTTTCGAAGGCTTGGCCGTGTGTAATTTAGTTATCAATGGCGCTTTTAGAAATTATTACCTTAAATCGATAAGAGATGGTATTGATTATCAGGATCTATTATCTTATCAGCTATTATTTGGAAGTTTGTGGTGTGGAGTTGCAGGGGTAATAGTTGCACTCCTCTTTAAAATTGAATTTAGTATAAGTGTTGCTATCTGTATATCGATGGTCTTATCCTCTCTCTTTTTGCCTGTAAATATGGAATATTTAGCTAAAGGGCGTAAGTGGAGATTAATTATTAGGGATGTGTTCAATTCAATCTCTACTCTAGCTTTATCGTTTTTACTTATAAAATTAGGCTTCCAAGAAGCTAAGCCATTTATTTTTTCAGTACTGTTGTCTCAGGTGGTTGTTAATTTTATTGTTTTTTTTAGATTTAGATACCTTAAGAGAATATTGAATTTTACTTTAATAAAAAATGTTAAATTATCAATTATTCCTTTTTTTGGTGTATTTATTGTTAATACAATCTATAATAAGTTAGGTGTGACTTTCGTCAACTTAAAATTAGGAATTGTTGATGTGGCTGTTTATCTTGCTGCATTCAAGTTTATTACTCCATTTTACGCTGTTCAGGCAGCGTTAATTTCTGCAGTAATGCCAAAATTTACATCGGCAGAGAAGTTTAAATTCAATTGTTCATTTTTTATGTTTTTTGCTTTGCCTGGGGCAATTGCATCAATCCTGTTGATTTTGTTGTTCCCTACTATGATAAGTATTTTTTCTCTCCATAAATATGATGGCCTTTTTTACCTCATGAAATATGCAGGCGTGGTCATATTTGTTGTGTTTATTTATGGTGCCCTTTCAAATTATATCGCTGTTAATGGAGGGCAAAAATATATAATAATAACAAACGTTGCTGGTGTTATTTTCTATTCTGCTCTATTATGCCTAGGTACCTTTTATGTCCCAGAAAACAATCTATTAGTTTTTTCTATAGGCTTTTTTGTAATTACCGAATGTATTGTTTGTATATTGTATTATTTTAATCTAAAAAAAAGCCACGATATTACATTCCTTTTCCTTTTATCTCCAATTTTAATCATCATTTATGAATCTTACATGTTAATGGCATAAGTATTTTAAGCGAGGGTTTGATGAATTTGTTTTTAATTTTTCCTCGATTTGCAAGTGAACATATATCAAAGGATGTTTATTTATTCCCGAAGTATATGGCTGAACAGTTAAACGCAAGGTTATATATTTGTTTTGATAAGGATAATGACTTAAATTATAGTTTTGATGATAATGTTAAAGTTAAAGACTTAGCATTAAAAGGTCATTCTGAATGTTCGTTCATATCTATACTAAAACAAATTTTTTTTATTTATAAAAATAGAAGTGATATTGACCTATTGGTTCTTTTTCATTATAGGTGGTATTCATTAATATTGAGTTTGTTCTATAAATTATTAAAAAGCTCTGGCAAAGTCTATATTAAATCAGATATGCCTCTTAATGAAGCCAGTAATGTTTTTAATCAAAGTTCATCATTTATAAAAAAATTACGGCGCATCATTTATTTAAACTTAGCTAGAGTTGTAGATGTTATTTCTTTTGAGGTCAAAGATGTATACGATGCGGTAAAGTCATCAACGAGTTCAGAATACATTAAAAGTAAATTTCGTTTAATTCCAAATGGCTATGTCAGTTCTACTGATTCACATCATGAACTTATCAAAGAAAATATGTTTTTGACGGTTGGTAGATTAGGAACATACCAAAAGAATACTGAATTTCTCTTGGATGTTATTGAGGGGTTGAATTTAAAAGATTGGACATTCCATTTCGTTGGCCCAGTTCAAGATTCTTTTGCTAGCCGTATAGAAGAGTTTTATGCGAGAAATCCTCATTTAGCAAAAAGTGTTTTTTTTGAGGGCAGCATAAGTGACCTAGCTTTAAAAAATAGTTTCTACGAACGTGCAAAAGTATTTGTTTTGCCCTCTCGTTATGAAAGTTACGGTTTGGTTCTTTTGGAGGCGGCTTCATACAATTGTCACTTGATTTCTACAAATGTAGGGGCGATAAATGATCTTATTTCAATATATAATTGTAGTGGTCAAGTCTTAGAGCAAGATATTGAATGCTTTAGAAGCAAAATGCAAAAAATAATAGATTGTAATATTTATCCAGTCTCCAATGATGTTAAGTCTCTAGAAATGAATGAGCTTGTTCATACACTTATCAATTTTATTTATAGTAATAGAAAAATTTAATTCATTATGTAAAATAATCTATGGGTTATATATGATAGGTTGTTTTCATATTTATTTATGTCCATTGTTGAGATAGGATAGATGGGAAGAAATTATAGTCTTCAGGCACTCAGAGCAATTGCGGCAGTTTTAGTTGTTTTCGCTCACACCATAACTCAGATTAATATGGCCTCAGAAATTAATGGATATTTGGGATATGTGCTGAAAACGATTGAAAGTCTAGGTGGTCTTGGCGTTTATATTTTTTTTATCATAAGTGGTTATATCATGTCTTATACTACATGTGATAAAAAAGGAGGAAGGCAGGAAGCTATTTCCTTCTTAAAGAAAAGATTTCTTCGTGTCTATCCTGTTTACTGGATTTGTTTGTCAATTATGACTATTGGTTGGGCGGGCGGTATTTTTTTAAAATCACATGATTATAGTATATACAAAGTCATAGCATCGTATCTTTTACTTCCTTTCTCTGACCCTTATTCAGGGAATATTAATCCAATCCTGTCCCAGGGCTGGACTTTAATGTACGAAATATTTTTTTACTTTTCATTTTCTGTTTTGCTGTATCTGGATGTCAAAGGTTTAAAGAAGGTTTATTATCTTTTTGGATTTTATTTTTTTGTTTATTTTTTCGGAAGGTTCAATTTTTTCCCTTGGATTTCTCTAAACCTTTTTCTTCAAAAACCATCCTTTTTCTTATTTATTCTGGGTATGATATTCTTTGAGTGTCAGGTTTTTTTTCGACATCTTCTTCATAATTACTTATTAAGGTTTTTTATTGTTGTAATTTGTATTTTTTTACTGTTTTATGTTTTTGATCCCAACTGCAGCATTAAACCTGACTTTATAATGTATCCATTGTCAGCTTTGATCTTTTTATTATTTAACAGCTGCAATATCAATAATAGAACTTTAAACTTATTAGGCGATTCCTCTTATTCTATATATTTGACTCATGGCTTCATTGTTCTGATGTTTGGTAATGTAATCAAGAGGTTGGATGTAAACTATAATTATGCATTGCTTTTTTCTTCACTCCCATTTATATTTTCTATAATGATAGGTGTTTATTTTTATAAATATGTCGAAACTAAGGTTATTTATAAATCTAAATTGATCTTTAGCTAAGGGTTTTTATTTACTGTTTAGGTTATCAGATAATGATACGTTTTAAATGTAAAAAGAAAACGGCCATTGAATTCTTTGTTTTATTGTTACTGACAATCGTTGGGGCTTTTTTTATAAGTGGCCGTAATCAGTATTTACCTGATTATCAAATGTACCTTACTTTGTATCACTATGCATCTGATCTCGTAGAGTTTTCATTTAATGCAATAGCTGGTTTTTATAGGGGCTTTTTTCCTGGTGATGATGGTTTTATATATTTTTTATTTACGTATGCCATCTTAGGGTTTGTACTCCATATGTATTTTGCTTATTTTTATATAAAGAAAGAGCAAGGGTGGATTAGATATTTGTTTTTTTTAATGCCATATTTTTGTTATTTTTTTATTTTCTGGGATTTGATTCAAATTAGATACGCTGCTGGAATCAGTTTTCTTTTATTTGGTATGTTTGCAAGTTCTGTTAGGTGGCGGTTTTTCTTCTTTGCTTTAGCTATTTTATTTCATAATTCGATGGTTTTACCGGAGGCACTTTTTTTATTATTCACTCTCATAAGAAAGGATTATATTAAACTGATAGCGGTCCCGGGAATTGCAATAACTGCATTAATAGGATTACAGTTTACAAGATATTCGGTGAAGTATGAACAAAGCTCAGCTGAGTGGGATCACTTAAATTTACTTGGTGGTAATTGTTTAATGCTTTATCTAATGGTCTTGTCTATGCTGTATTTTAAAAAATATTTAAATAATAATTATAAAAAAACTGTAACGACACTTATTTATACTGTTTCTGTATTAACACTTTTGATAGTTGTACTTAACGGAAATTATCCTGCTATAGCAAACAGGTTACTTGCCTTAACATTGTTTCTTGCTTTTATATGTGTTTCTTTTGTTAAGGGTAAATATAATTTAATCTTTTTTATAGCGTTATCAATAGTATTCTCTCTATGGAATTTGAATATTATTGTCCTTGATCCAAATAGTTTTTTCAATACCCCGTGGTATCATTATTAAGCTGATCAACCTCACATGTATTGGTGTCTTTATGAAACGAAAATATGCTCGTTGTTTTCTTTTGCTTTTAAGTATCTTGTATAGCGGTTATTCTTTTTCATTTGAGGTTGGTGTTGGAACACATATATCTGGCTTTACAGGAACTCCAGAGCAATACATTAATTTACTAAAGAAATATAATATTACATCTTTTCGTACGGACTACCATTGGGCCGACGTAGAAAAACAAAAGGGGGTCTATACTCCGGCTTCTCATAAATTAGATGAGCTCATCAATTTAGCAGTCATAAATAATATTAAGCCCATTTTAATCTTAGACTATGGAAATCCACTTTATGTAAACGGAAAACCTACAACAGATAATGAGCGTGATGCATTTGCTAGATATGCTGCTTGGACTGTTAGTCATTTTAAGGGTAAAGTTGATGTTTTTGAGATATGGAATGAATGGCATTTAGAAAAACCAAGGTATTTATCTCAAAACCAAAAGTCAGCACAGCAATATGTATCCTTAGTTCATTCATGCTATACTGCTATAAAAAAGGTTGATCCCAATGTGAAAGTAATTGCTGGTTCTTTTAATCCAACCCAAAAAGACGAAATTATTTGGCAGGATAAACTCTTCGAGTTAGGCTTTTTAAATTATATCGACGGCGTTTCAATTCATACTTATCATAATACAGATTCTACCTTTATGCCACCTCAAGATAACTTATCTCTCATTGACGCTATGCAAGAAAAAATAATTAAAATTAAAGGGGCCGCTCTTCCGGTTTTTATAACTGAAATCGGTATTAGCGATTATTACAAAAACAAAATCCCACAAGCTGATATAGGTAAGTTCGCTTCTGAGTATTTTATGTTTTCGGCCAAAAGAAATTATATCCAAGGCGTTTGGTGGTATGATTTCATTAATGATGGCATTGATAAGAAAAATGGCGAGCATAATTTCGGCATGTTGAATCGTGATCTAAGTGAGAAAGATACAGCATCTGCAATAAAACAGTTTTCGCAAAGGCTAAGAGTTAAATAAAATCTTATTTCATTCTCTTTTGTTTTTATTATGTTAAGTATTATAATATACACTTCCATATGAATTGTTTTCAGTTACAATGATGGAATCATAACTAAAGTAACTGTGAATCTTCACAGTATCCACACCTGACAGGAGTATGTAATGTCCAAGCAACAGATCGGGGTTGTCGGTATGGCCGTGATGGGGCGTAACCTTGCGCTGAACATCGAAAGCCGTGGTTATACCGTCTCCGTTTTCAACCGCTCCCGTGAAAAGACCGAAGAAGTGATTGCCGAAAATCCTGGCAAGAAACTGGTCCCTTATTACACAGTACAAGAGTTTGTTGAATCCCTCGAAACACCACGCCGTATCCTGTTGATGGTGAAGGCAGGGGCTGGCACTGACAGCGCCATTGACTCCCTCAAGCCTTACCTCGATAAAGGCGACATCATCATTGATGGCGGTAACACATTCTTCCAGGATACCATCCGTCGTAACCGTGAGCTGTCTGCCGAAGGTTTTAACTTTATCGGTACCGGTGTTTCCGGTGGTGAAGAAGGTGCTCTGAAAGGACCTTCCATCATGCCTGGTGGCCAGAAAGAAGCCTATGAACTGGTTGCTCCCATTCTGAAGCAGATCGCGGCGGTTGCTGAAGACGGTGAGCCGTGTGTCACCTATATCGGTGCTGATGGCGCTGGCCATTATGTGAAGATGGTTCATAACGGCATCGAGTATGGCGACATGCAGCTGATTGCCGAAGCTTATGCGCTGTTGAAAGGCGGCTTGGCACTTTCTAACGAAGAACTGGCGCAAACCTTCACTGAATGGAACGAAGGTGAACTGAGCAGCTACTTGATCGACATTACCAAAGATATCTTCACCAAGAAGGATGAAGAGGGTAAATATCTCGTCGATGTCATCCTTGATGAAGCAGCAAACAAAGGTACCGGTAAGTGGACCAGCCAGAGCTCACTGG
>ERZ791937.153-NODE-153-length-17359-cov-2.486130_pt1 | contig 17359 bp, 19 predicted proteins | sample MGYA00510124_ERZ791937 | MGnify/ENA primary metagenome ERZ791937 (study PRJEB30046, sample SAMN00993239) | human gut metagenome | study: EMG produced TPA metagenomics assembly of the A metagenome-wide association study of gut microbiota in type 2...
GCTATTTTTGGGAATTTAATTATGGGGATTGATGTGGCGATTGAAGAGCAAGATGGCTATAAAGCGAAAGAAACAATTATTGCGCTAAAAACAGCTCTGATGGGTTCTTTGGCAGGCGTTGGAGACTCTTTATTCCACGTTATTTGGGGGACGATTTTCGGCTCTGTTGCAGGGACACTGGCTCAAAATGGTTCGGTGGTTGGCTGTGTTATTTGGATTATTGCAAATATTGCACTATTGTTTGGTCGGGCCGCGCTCTTACCACTTGGTTATAAGCAAGGGGTCAAACTAGTGACGACCTTAAAAGACAAGTTATCTGCCTTTACGAATGCAGCAACTGTTCTTGGTGTGACTGTGATTGGTGCCTTAATTCCTTCAGTTATCAAGGCGACAGTTCCTTTTGTTTATAAAAAGAACGGGGTCGAATTAGTTATTCAAGATACGTTAGATGCAATTTTACCTTCCTTAGTTCCAATCTTACTTGTTCTTTTAACTTATTGGATGTTAGGTCAAAAGAAATTAAATTCCACACGAGTGATTTGGATTATTTTAATTTTATCGATTGTTTTGAGTGCCTTTGGTATTTTGGCGTAAAAAGTATATTAAGTGATTTTCAGAGAGTCGGAGAGTGTAGAAAGTATTTTTCTTCACTCTTTTTCTCTAATTCGGATGTAAGCGTTTTACGATAATTTTTTAGGAGGAGAAAGAATGAAAAACAGGAAAATATGGGTAATGCTGGTCGGACTGTTTACTGCTTTGACGAGTGGATTTATGGGAACCACCCTTACTTTTGCAGAAGAAAACGAAGCGAGCCAAACGATTGAGCAACCCTCTTACATTTCAGATTTCCCCAATCAAGTTGGGCATTGGCAAGATTTGGTAGGAACAGCAGAAAAAAAGAATGATTCTGCTGGTTTATGGATCGCAAACACGAAGCAAGGGACAAACCTCGAATCTGTCTCTATCAATCTTGATGCACGCGAACAATCTTCAGGAGATCTTGAACTAACCTTTTTATATGAAGGGCAAAGTAACTTCGGATTGGTTTTTCGCGGAGATAAACAAAAGACGAGTCAATGGCAATCTTTTGCTTATAATCGTGACGGTCGCTGGCAGTTAGGACAACCAGGCGGTAAATGGCTAACTAATATTCCGGGACCAACATTACTAAGTGGTCAACAATATAAACTGCTAGTTCGCTATGATGGGAAAAAAATTCAAACATTCCTGAATGATCAATTATTTTATGAAAATGAAGAGGTTCATTATCCTGATGGTACGTCCATTAATGATGACTGGATGGGTGCTGTAGGAATTAGACTATTTGGTAATCTATCAAAGCTGAATATCATTTCTATGAAAAGTGGCCCCGTTGGTAGCATTCCTGTTATCGATTCATCTGCAGAATACCGAGAATTAAAAGAAAAATGGCGAAATCAGCTTGTTTCAAAAGAATATGATTCAACTAACCAAGCGCTTGTAGACTACGTCCAAAAAATCTCCAATGAAGCAACAGAACTCGATCAAACGATGAATAAAGAGCCGAACCGCAGCTATTTATGGCCACTAGAGCCTGGCAATACGCCATCGGCTGATTTAACGACTCAATTTACCAAATTGCAAAAATTAGCGTTAGCCTATGGAACGAAGGGGAGTACGCTTTACCAAGATGACAAATTGGCAGCAACCATTATTGATGGCTTAGATTTTATGGTAACGCAAAAAGGATATGATGGGAAAAAGTACCATGGAAATTGGTGGGACTGGCAAATTGGTGTGCCACAGAAGTTTCTTAATATTCTAATGATTTTAGAGGATAAAGTTTCTCCAGAAAAGCAACAAATCTATACAAATGCGCTGAGCAGTTATGTCCCAGATCCGTTTAAACAGTTGTATACAAAACCACAAGGAACGTTTGTGGATTTAGCTTTTATCCCAAATTTTGTGACATCAGGAGCGAACCGAACGGACTTAGCTTTAACTGTTTTGGGGTTAGGAATTTTACAAAAGGATAGCGGGAAAATTAACCAAGCATCCAGTAGTATCGTCGATGTATTTAAATTAGTCACAAAAGGTGATGGTTTTTACCAAGATGGTTCTTTTATCCAGCACAATAACATTCCTTATACAGGTTCGTATGGCAATGTTTTGGTGAAAGGGGTTGGACAAATTTTGGCCATTACAGCAGATTCATCTTTTCAAATGGATGCAACTCTTGTGACAGAATTTGTTGAAAATGTTGATCGTGCCTTTCTTCCTTTGATTTATAAAGGTGAAATGCTACCAACTGTGAATGGCCGTTCCATCTCAAGAGCCCCAGCAGTTGGAAAAACAGGCTATGGCTCAACTACCATGTATAATTTATTAATTGTGGCTAAATTTGCCCCTAATAATTATCAAAAGAAATTTCAAGAAGCCGTTAAATATTGGATGAAGGAGAACCCAGATTATTATTTGACAAATGCTCGTGATTTTAATGATTTACAGATGACTATGCAACTTTTAACTAATCCAGAAATTACGGGAGGGCAACTTCCTTTTACAGGCACGAAACTTTATGCTTCGATGGATCGATTTGTCCAACGCACACCTAGTTATATGTTTGGGCTAGGCTTGTATTCAAAGCGCACTGCATCTTTTGAAGCAGGGAATAAAGAAAATAAACGTGGCTGGCACACTGGTGACGGAATGATGTACGTATATAATGATGACGAGGTTCAATTTAATTCCAGCTATTGGCCAACTGTAGATCCCTATCGACTACCAGGAACAACTGTAGATACCATTTCTTTGGCAGATGAAGTTTCAGCATTTACAACAATCACATCGAAAGAGCAATGGGTTGGTGGAGTAACGTCAGAAAATCAGGCAGTAGTAGGGATGGCTCTTAATAAAGACGGGACCAAAAATAATGGGAAACTTTTACCTATGAACCTACAAGCTAAAAAATCTTGGTTTGTATTAAATGGGCAAATTATCGCATTAGGGGCAGGAATTAAAGGGGATACAGAGGCTTCGATTGAGACAGTTGTTGATAATCGTTTGTTAAATGATGCGTATCAGTATCAAGTGCTATCAAATATTGGGGAGATTCATGAGAAAAATGAAACGAGTAAAAAACAATGGTTATTACTAAAGTCGGATCATTCCAATGCTAATATGGGTTATTATTTTCCAGAAGAAACAACGGTAAATGTTAAAAGTGAAACTAGAAAAGGAACCTATAAAGCAATTAATGAAGCATTTCCAAGTGATAAAGAATATGTAGGTGATTATCGAACATTTACGATTCAACATGGTCAACACCCAACGAACGAGCATTATGCTTATGTAGTTTTACCAGGAATCGATGAAACTGATTTAAAAACATATACTGCCAAAAAAACAGTAGAAGTTCTCTCAAATACAGAAGAAATTCAAGCAGTTAAGCAAGAAGAAGAAGGCTATCTTGGGGTTAACATTTGGTCAGAAACTGGCGGTACAATAGCAGGGATTACCTCAAATAAAGCTATTTCTTTAATGAGAAAGACACAACAACACCAAAAAACGTATACTTTCTCTGATCCCACACAAACAACTAAGACACTGACTTTAAAAATACCAAAAGATTACAGCACAGTAATTAGTCAAAGTGACGGAATCACTTATGATGATGCAACAGAAACCTTTACTATTAATTTTGAAAATGCTGCAGGAAGTAGTAAACAAATTATTGTAGAATAACTAAAAGAAATTAAAGTAGCCTCAAATTCCAGTTTAATCGGAATTTGAGGCTACTTTGTTGAAATTATTTAAGATTCTAACATTTCTGCAGGTAATAAAATCGTTTCACGATGGCCATCATCAAAAGCAAAAATTCGCGACGGATATGCCGTAGAATAACTAAATGGTAAGTCGATGGCCATTTCTACTGAACTATTTTCTTGAGAAAAATGGACAGTCACTTTGCCATTATTGTTCAACAAATCAAAGTGAAGTAAGTCGTTTAAAGGGATAACCCCTTTTAGATTTAAGTCAATAATCAACCAAATACTATCAATTAAGCCACTAGGTAAGCTAGAAACAACACCTAATGAAGCATAGCGGCTACGGTCACTATCAAAACGTTCAAACATATGGATGACCTCCTTTTTGTTTACTTACTTTTAGTATACTGCAAATTTTAAAAAAAGAAATTGTTTCGTTTGAAAATATTGCGTAGATTAGCAAAAATTTAATATTCCTCTGTAGCTTCCTAGCTTTGCAGGTGTCATCATTTATGTGAAGAAATCAAGACATGCAGTAAAAAGAAAATGGGACGTACGTTGTTTCAACGTACATCCCATTTCTAAAACTTAAGAGAATCAGCTGAACAAAAGTGTACTCTTTATTCGGCTAATTCTGGTTCAGTCGTTTCAGCAGCTGTTCCTTCTTCTTCTTCAGGAGCAGTTTGTGCTTCAACAATAGCAACTAGTTGTTCTTCTGGATCAGTTAAAATTTCATAGTCTTTGTGTTCAGGTAAATCAGCGATTGTAAGAGCATCACCAATTTCTAAGTTTGTAATATCTACTTCAATTGATTCTGGCAATTTATCTGGTGTGGCTGCCACTAAAACAGTGTACAAGTTTTGAGCTAAGGTACCCCCAGCTTTCACACCTGCAGATTCACCAATTAATTGAACTTCTGCTTCGACTTCTGTTGTTTCTTTCATATTTACAGATAAGAATTCAACATGAAGCATTTGACCAGTAAAGGTATCTAACTGTGCTTTCGACATTAATGTGTTGATGTTTTTGCCATCAACTGTCATTTTAATAACGGTGTTAGCACCATGTTCGCGTAAAATTTTTGATAAGTCTTTTTCTTCAAAATAGATTGGTGTACTTTCAATTTGGTAACCGTAAACAATGGCAGGTACTTTCCCTTCGTGACGTAGCTGATTTCTTAGTGAACGTGGACGGATAGCTCTTTCTTTAACTTCTAATTGTACTGACATAACCTAATTCCTCCTTGAAATAATGAGTGATTTGGTTAAACTCAGAAACAAAACATAATGGAAAAAAGAAACTCTTTTTTCAGTTGTTCTTGTCTAGAAAAATGCTAACAATAATCAAAAAATCCCCACAAATATTGCCAGGCAACACTCATGGGAATGGTTCATTGTTATCGTTGTTCTCTCCCAGGTCATTACGCTGTTTTTGAGAAACCTTTATTTACTTTACTTATTAACCGTAACACTTATATTTTTATACGTCAAGGAATTACCTTTTTCCACTTTTCATCTTTAACGGATTCCACTATACTAATACCAGAATGGAGCGGAACAATGCGATTAGATAAATTACTAGAAGAACTTCAGTTTGGATCACGCAAAACGGTGAAACGATTAATCAAAGGCAAGCAGGTCACTGTGGATGGCATCGTGACTTTAAATGAAAGCCAAAATGTCGATGCGCAATTACAAATGATTAAAGTAAAAGGACAATTAATTTCGCATAAGACCCATGTGTACTACATGTTGAATAAGCCAAAAGGTGTGGTTAGTGCTGTCTCAGATGCATCTAAAAAAACAGTCATTGATTTGATTGCACCACAAGACAGACGCCCTGGTCTTTATCCAGTGGGCAGACTCGATGGCGATACGGAAGGGTTACTTCTATTAACAGATAATGGACAATTAGGGTATCAATTAATTCGGCCAAATAAAGAAGTAGCGAAATGTTATGAAGTGAAAGTCAATGGTTTGGTCTCTGCAGAAGATTGTGCTAAATTTAAAGATGGGATTGTTTTGCAAGGAGGCATTCAATGTAAGCCAGCAAAAATAACTGTTCTTGCAGCGACTGAAACGGAGAGTCATGTTTTCCTGACTATTCAAGAAGGAAAATTTCACCAAGTGAAAAAAATGTTTTTATCTGTGGGGAAAAAAGTGACTGCTTTAAAACGTCAAACTATGGGGCCGTTGCGGCTAGATCCGCAATTACCTTTAGGTGCTTATCGTTCATTAACAAGAGAAGAGTTACAATTGCTATTGCCTTATTTTTTTATTGAAAAACAACAAACAAGCAAAGCGTTACCGAGTAATTTGAAAAGAGAAGAGGAACGGAAATGAAAACATTGCTTTTTGATGTTGATGATACATTGTTAGATTTTAAATTGGCTGAAAAGAAGGCGCTCCATGCCTTATTTGAAGAAGAAAATGTACCATTTACATCTGAAGTCGAGTCAACGTACCACCGAATTAATCAAGGATTATGGCGTTCATTTGAAGAAGGAAAAATAACAAAAGATGTTCTCCTTGATACACGGTTTGGTTTATTGTTTGACGCGTTTAATCGAGAAGTTGATAGCGTTAAAATGGGAGAAAACTACCGAGAATATTTAAGTCAAGGACATGACTTGCTTGGCAATAGTCAACGTATCTTGGAAAAATTAGCACCCCATTATGATTTATATATTGTGACAAATGGAGTGGCAAAAACACAATATCGTCGATTGGAAGATTCGAAATTAATGCCTTATTTTAAAGATATTTTTGTTTCAGAAGAAGTGGGTTATCAAAAACCGATGAAAGAGTATTTTGATTTTGTTTTTGAACGGATTCCTAATTTTAGTCGAGAAAAAACAATGATTATTGGCGATTCTTTGCATTCAGATATTCAAGGAGGCCAACAAGCGAAAATTCAAACTGTTTGGCTCAATCCGACCTCCGCTCCAGCAACACCAACAATTCAACCCAATTATACGATTCAACAGCTAGATGAGTTGTTACCAATTCTTGGGCATTAAAAAAACAACATTTCCTGTACAGGAAATGTTGTTTTTTAACTTAAATGTAACCGTAAGCGAACCATATCTTTTAAAGGCAAGCCGTTTTCCATAATGGGCTCATCATAATGATGGATAAAAAAATCTGGTTCAATATGTGTCATTCGAAAACCGACTTTTTGGTAGAGATATAGTTGTTGAAAGCCTGTGCTCCCAGTCCCAATCTCCAAGTAATCATACTTTTCTTTTTTTGCAAAATCAATGGCAAAATGTAATAACTCTTGTCCGATGCCCCGCCCTCGGCTTTCTTCTGAGACAGCGATGTTTACGATTTCCAATGTCCGTGGGTGAGTCGGCAACAGGACTAAAATTCCTTGAAGTTCTTCAGTCTGATAGTCAAAGCAAATGCCGCGGGTAATGTAATCTGCCACCATTTTTTTTGAGAAGAGCGTAATGCGCAGTTGTAAGTGCTTCTTTTTTGACTTTTTTAATCATAGGTAGGATTCTCCTTTTATTGATAAGTATACTGTAATTGAAAGAAGTGTGGGCAGATTTTTCATAAGAAGATAAAAATCACATGAAAAGTCTTGGAAAAGGTCTGGCATTCTTCAGAGTTTTCATTATAATAGTAAAAGACAATGAAGTTTTTGAAAAGAAAGAGGTTTATACATGAAAGAAAGTCAGCCAATTATCATTGGTGTTACTGGCGGATCAGGAAGCGGAAAAACCAGTGTTAGCCGTGCGATTTTTAATAATTTTCCCGATCATTCAATTATGATGTTAGAACAGGATTCTTATTATAAAGATCAGAGCCATTTGAGTTTTGAAGAACGTTTAAATACCAATTATGATCATCCTTTTGCGTTTGATACAGATTTATTGATTCAACATGTTGAACAACTGTTAAACTATCAAGCCATTGAAAAGCCAGTTTATGACTACGTTGCGCATACAAGAAGTACAGAAACGGTGATCCAAGAACCGAAAGAAGTAATTATTCTTGAAGGGATTTTAATTTTAGAAGATCGCCGCTTAAGGGATTTAATGGATATTAAAGTGTATGTGGATACAGATGATGACATCCGTATTATTCGTCGAATCAAGCGTGATATGGAAGAACGTGGCCGTACGTTGGATTCTGTGATTGAACAATATTTGACAGTCGTCAAGCCCATGTATCACCAATTTATTGAACCTACGAAACGTTATGCAGATATCATTGTACCAGAAGGTGGCGAAAACCACGTCGCTATTGATTTAATTAATACAAAAGTGGATAGTATTTTAACAAAAATGTAATAGTTAGCTTAAATAGCCGTCTCTATATCAGAGTCGACTGTTTAAGCTTTTTTTGACTTTTAAAGGGTGGTTTTATCAAATATTTTAAGGGATAGCTAAAAAGTTGAAAATATTGCAAGAAACAATATGCTATAATTTTTTAAAGGAAAAGGAGGGAAGGGAATCTGAATGATAAAAAGAGGTGAGGTTTTTTATGCGAATCTCTCACCAGTTGTTGGTTCTGAACAAGGTGGGATTCGACCTGTCCTGATTATTCAAAATAACAAAGGTAACTTATTTAGTCCAACGTTGATTGTTGCACCGATTACCCGTAACGTAAGCAAGCGGCTGCAACCAACGCAAGTCCTCATCGAAATTCCCCATAACGAGTGCAGGACGCCATCACTTATTTTGTTAGAACAAATTCGAACATTGGATAAAGAACGAATGCTACACAAGGTTTGTCAACTTTCTCGTGAAGAGATGGAACAGGTCAATCAAGCTTTAAAAGTTAGCGTTGGTATCCGTTAATTTACATATAAAGAAATCGTTTTGGGGAAACGGTTTCTTTTTTTTTGTTGAAATGGTTTCCAAATATTCGTTTTTCTCGTATAGTGAAAGAGGAGGCGATCACATGGATAAAATTCGTTATGGAATTATGAGTACTGCCCAAATTGTCCCAAGATTTGTAGCAGGGCTTCGAGAAAGCGCGCAAGCTGAAGTGCGCGGGATTGCATCAAGGCGTTTAGAGAATGCTCAAAAAATGGCTAAAGAATTAGCGATTCCGGTGGCTTATGGCAGTTATGAAGAGTTATGTAAGGATGAAACAATTGATATTATTTATATTCCCACCTACAATCAAGGACATTACTCAGCAGCTAAGCTTGCGTTATCACAAGGAAAACCCGTCCTACTGGAAAAACCATTTACATTAAATGCTGCTGAAGCAGAAGAACTCTTCGCAATCGCACAGGAGCAAGGGGTTTTTCTAATGGAAGCTCAGAAGTCTGTCTTTTTACCAATTACCCAAAAAGTAAAGGCGACGATTCAAGAAGGAAGATTGGGAGAGATTTTATGGGTTCAGTCAGTTACTGCCTATCCTAATGTGGATCATATTCCCTGGTTTTACTCGAGAGAAGCGGGTGGTGGAGCGCTTCATGGCTCAGGAAGTTATCCATTACAATACTTACAATACGTATTAGGGAAAGAGATTCAAGTGGTTACGGGAACCGCAACGTATCAGCAAGGAGCGACGGATAGTCAATGTAATTTAGCTTTGAAATTTGCTGAAGGGACGCTGGGAAATATTTTTATTAATGTTGGTTTAAAGATACCTAGTGAAATGACCATCTGTGGGACAAAAGGGCAAATCGTTATTCCTAATTTCTGGAAAACAGATTGTGCTTATTATACAGATGCTCAAGGCAACACTGTCAAATGGTCTGAACAATTCACTAGTGAATTTACCTATGAAATCAATCATGTGAATCAATGTTTACAAGACAAAAAGTTAACTAGCCCCGTAATGACGAAAGAATTAACGATAGCAACCGTTAAAATTGTTGAAAGTTTTTATCAAGAATGGTTCGATAACGAATAATTACCATCACTTGCTATCCAAACTATTCTGTGTTAAAGTGTGTTTTATGCGACGAGTTGACTCAATCAGATAGCTTCGGCTATTCCGTTTTGACGGCTAGTGATTGTCAAACACAACGACACCAGATAGTACGGCTATCAGTTACCGGATTTGTAACGTGTCGGACAGAATACTTTTGTGGAGAAGGTTTCTGTCTATTTATGCAAATAAATAGTGTGGTATCCCTTAACAGTAGTAACTGTTAAGGGATTTTTTTGTATGAAAAGAGAAGTGTTGCACTTTTATAAGTGCAACTTTTTTGTGTTGTGGAACAGATAAAATAACGCTATAGTTTTAAGTGTAAAGGGAAAAGAAAAGAGGTGACAAGGCATGACCGTGTTGTTGTCCAAAAGAGCGATAAATATTTTATTGATGCTTTTGGATTTGGAAGGGAGTATTACCACGCAAGAATTAGCTGAGAACTTTACTGTCAGCGTTCGAACAATTAAGTATGATTTAGAAGATATTCGTGCTTGGTTTGAACAGCACGATGAGACACTTTATTCAAAACGAAATAAGGGAATCTGGCTAGATTTACCTGACTCTAAACGCTTACTGTTAAAAAATGAAATTATCGATGTCGATCGATTTGAAACCTATCCTGATCAAAAAAGACGAGTCAATGTATTGATTTTTCAGTTATTGTCAGTCAAAGGGTACTTAACGGCACAGCAGCTAGCAGATGAATTATTAGTGAGTCGAAACACAATTGTCAGTGATTTGGAACAGGTCGAACGGTTGCTGCAAGCATATGATTTAACCTTAATTCGCCAAGCACGGCAAGGGTTTACAATCAGTGGTGAAGAAAGCAATGTACGCTTACTGATGGAATTTATCACTCAAAAAGAACTTACAGAATACGATATTTACCAAATTATGAACTATGTGACAAAGACAAAAGGGGCTGAAAAAATCCCTAAAATTAAATTTGGGTCAGGGACATTGTTTCAAGGTTGTTATCGTAGTGCATTGAAAAAAATGCGAAATTTAATTAATCCACTCGATCAAAATCAATTTGATTATGCCGAAATATTATCTATTACGTTGAGAGTGGCAATTGCCGCAGCACGTATGCAGATGGCGCATACAATTGGGACTTACCGAGTGTTATCGCAAAAAACACGCTTTGAACAACGGAACGAAGTACCACTTTTACTTTTACAAGAGGTGTTTGAACGGTATGACTTGCCTTTATTAGCGGATGAATATTTTTATATTTATAGTGATTTATTCGGAACCCATCAACGGCAAGATATGGTTCAATTAACAAAGCAAGTGATTGAAAGCGTTTCAAAAGAGCTGAATTATCCTTTTGTAAATGATCGCCAATTATTTACGAACTTGTTTGCACACCTGTCCTTACGTTTTACAAAGAAACATTTATTTATTAATGAATACAATCCGTTTTCTGAAGAAATCAAAGGAAAACACCCAGCGTTATTTTTAGCTATTCAAAGTGCCTGTAAACAATTAATTCAACGTTCTGTTTTGTTAGTCAACGATTCTTTCTGCGCATATATTGCGTTGCATTTTTTGGCAGCTCAGGAACGACAACAGCAGGAAGCTAAAGTTGTTAGGATTGTGTATGTTTGCTCGACGGGCTTAGGTGTGACCAGTTTAATTGAACAAAAAATTTTAGAGGAAGTACCAAACGTTGAACTCGCAGGATTTGCTTCTGTTTTAAATGCAACTGAAGTGATTCAAGCAGAAAAGCCCGATTTGGTATTGAGTATTTTCCCAATTGAAGAAATGACATACCCATTTATTAAAGTTAGTCCATTGTTGACGGACACAGACTTAAGTTTGATTCGGGAAGAGGTCGATAAAATTTTATTAGGGAAACGTCAAGGAAAAGGTACCGCTCGCTCCACGAAATCTGATGTAATTGAAAAAAATGAACGGATACAAAGCCAAGATTTATTAGTAAAAGCGTATATTATTTATGAAGAGTTAAAACGAATGTTTCAAACAAAGTTACTGAGCGAATATCAAGAAGCCTTTTTACTTCACGTTTTATTAATGACACATCGGATTACGTTTAATAAACAATACGAAGAGATTCCTTGTAATAGAGAAGTATCTCATGAACGGCAAGAAGAAATTCGGCAAATTGAATGTTTATTTGCTAAAAATGAGTTACCTGTCAATCATGCTGAAATTTCAGCATTACTTAATTATTTAGAACAACCAAAGGAGGAAGAGGATGGAACTAGCAATGGAAGCACAGGAGATCATTCGACAAAGTGCTGAACCAGAAAAGCTACAATCGATTATCAAACAAACCAGTGCGCGATTAGCAGAAGCACAAATTGAACCAACGGAATTACAGTGGACGATTTTGATTAACCATCTCAATGAGATGCTGAATCGTTCAAGAGAAGGAACGACATTAGCTGGTGTTGATCGGACGTTATTTACGGAACTAACACCAGAAACGTTGAAAATTGCACAAGAAACAACAGAAGCAATTGGTCAGTTATCAGAAGATGAATGGTATGTTTTAGCTGTTCATTTTGAAGTTGCTAAACAAAACAATTAATAGGAGGAAAAGTTATGATTACAGTAGTTATCGCAGATCGTTTAGGAAAAGGACAAAATGTTGCAAAAGGAGTGGAGCAAGCCGGTGGTCGCGCGGTTGTTGTTCCAGGAATGGGCGCTGATATGCGTTTAGGAGATGTGATGCAACAAGAAAAGGCTGATTTAGGCATTTCTTTCTGTGGCAGTGGTGGTGCAGGGGCGTTAACGGCTGCTACTAAATACGGGTATCCCGAAAGACATGGCATGCGATCAATCGAAGAAGGGGTAACAGCAATTAACGATGGGAAAACTGTTCTTGGATTTGGTTTTATGGATCAGGAAGAACTTGGTAAACGAGTAACTGAAGCATTTATTAAGAAACACGGAGCATAGAAAGTAGTAACTTAGAAAGGAGCGGTAATTATGGATGCCACAAAACGGTCAACACAAACCGTGATTGTTTCTGGAAAAGGTAATAAGAAGAATGAAGCTTTTGCAAGTGCATTGAATGATGTTTCAAAAAAAGTATTAAAAGAAACAACAGAGGTCCTCATCCGGATTGAACCGAAAGAAGTAACTATTCGTCAGGCAAAAGAACAAGTTTATACAGAAAAATTTCTGTTCTTCTTCTTTCCTAGAAAGAGAGTGATTTATCATGTCGAACTAGCTGTAGAAGTGGAAATCCAAGCCATTGCAGTCGAAGAAGTTGATTTTTTAACGGAAACAATTAAAGAACCGAACGCAGTAGTAGTTCCGTTTCTTTCAAAAAGAGGCGTATAAAGGGAGGAAGAAGGAATGGAATTTGTAATCATTTTGCTGAAGTCATTGCTTATTGGTGGTTTACTAGGTTTTGCAGCTGGCGCAGGCGCTGCTCGGATGTTTCATGCACCACAAACGCAAGGGTTAGGGGCATTTAGAACATTAGGAGAAATGAACGCGGCACAAGGAGATCCAGCATCACACTTTTCTTTTGGTTTAGGTTTTTTCTTTAATGCTTGGGCTTCGGCCGTCGGAGCAGGGGCCTTTACACAAGATGTGACCCACCGGATTGTGCCTAACTGGGCTGCAGCAATTTTATTGGTAAAGGATAAAGATGTCACTAAAACGATGCATAATCCCAAAAAAATGGGGATTGTCGGGGCCTTTGTAGGAATGGCGACTGTGGCTTTCTTAAATAGTACAGCTGCAGCAATTCCAGAATCGCTACAAGTAACAGCAGTTGCGGTGTTGGTACCTGCAGCAACGATTTTAATCAATACTGTGATGCCTGTTTTATTCTGGCTAGCGGCTTTAGATGCAGGAAAACGGACGGGTTTCTGGGGAACATTGTTTGGCGGATTATCTCAATTAGTCATGGGTAATGCTGTCCCAGGAGTTGTATTAGGGATCTTAATCGGTAAAGGTGTCGATGATTTAGGGTGGACCCGAATGACACGCGGCATGCTTGGTGCCATTATCTTATTATTTATTTTAAGTGGCTTCTTCCGAGGGTTCGACTTAGAAATGATCGAAAGTTTCCGCTTGTCTATTCCTCAATGGTTAAATAATTTACACAATGTCTTCACCGTTAAATAGAAAAAAGGAGGTCTCATAGATGGAACAGCAAGAAAAAAATGAATGGGCACAACAAGAACAAGAAATTCAAGAAGGTTTAAAAGGCAAAAGTTTTTGGTATGCTGATTGGGGCTTTCCCATTTTAGTCGGGATTATGTCAGCGGCAATTTTTGCAGGAACACATATGTATGTAGTTTATGGTGTGGGCGCCTTTAATGAAGTTTCAATTGTTGCGATGCTAAAAGCTGGTTTAGATGGTGGTTCTTATGGCGCTGCCGCAGCATTTGGTGCAAGTTTCCTGTTTGCACGAATTTTAGAAGGTTCTTTAGTCGGGATTTTAGATTTAGGTGGCTCAATTTTAACGGGGATCGGGATTGGCGTACCTGCAATTTTCCTCAGCATGGGTATTAAAGCACCTGTAGAAAACTTTGGCTTAGCACTTTTAACAGGTGCGCTACTAGGGTTAGCAGTTGGTGGCGTAATTGTGTTGATTCGGAAATTTACTATCAATCAAGGAAATTCCACTTTTGGTGCGGATGTGATGATGGGTGCTGGTAATGCCTCAGGACGTTTCTTAGGCCCGTTAATTATTTTGAGTGCGGCGGGTGCTTCGATTCCTATTGGGATTGGTGCCACATTAGGAGCTTTAGGTTTTTACATTTGGAAAAAACCAATCGCTGGGGGCGCAATTTTAGGCGCAATGATTTTTGGTGCAATATTCCCGGTTTCTTTATAATAAGAAAAAGCCTTTTGTTTTGCACTTTCTCTGTCATGAATAAGAATAAGCGTTTACATTATAATGTTACTATGTTATTATAAATGCGAAATAATTATTATTTTTATTAGTTGAACGGAGGAATTAACAAATGAATGGTTTTGTACAGTGGATGGAAGTTAAGTTAATGCCGATTGCGAATAAATTTGGTTCGCAACGCCATATGACAGCGATTAGAAAAGGATTAATTGCAACGATGCCTTTAACAATTGTGGGCTCATTCTTTACAATTTTTCAAAATATTCCAATTGAGGCATACACGAAATTGATTGAACCTTATCAAGCAATTTTAGATATTCCTTCCCGCTATACGATGGGGTTACTTGCACTTTATGCAACATTTGGGATTGCTTCATCATTGGCCAAAAGTTATAAGCTTGACTCTTTGACGTGCGGAATTTTAGCATTAATGGCCTTTTTAGTAACAGCGGCACCACCAACACGTGTCTTTGAAGATGTTGACAACGTCATTACAGCAGGGCGCTATATTAATTTAGCAAATTTAGGTTCAGCTTCTTTATTTGGTGCGATTGTAACAGCGCTGTTATCTGTTGAAATTTATCGCTTCTTTATTGAAAAAGATATTATGATTAAGATGCCAGATGGCGTACCGCCTGAAGTGTCAAATTCATTTATTGCGTTAATTCCAGGAGCAGTTATTCTTTTATTATTCTGGGTTATTCGCCACGTAATTGGTTTTGATTTGAATGGTTTCTTGAGTACGTTATTAATGCCACTTAAAGGTATCCTTGCTGGTAACAGTTTATTTGGCGGCTTACTAACAGTCTTCTTAATCTGTTTCTTCTGGGTTTTAGGGATTCATGGTCCAGCGATTATGGGCCCAGTTATTCGTCCTTTCTGGGATATGTCGATTGCAGAAAACCTTGAAGCTTTTACCAATGGTGCAAACGTTCATCAGTTACCTAATATTTTTACAGAACAGTTTTTACAATGGTTTATCTGGATTGGTGGCGCTGGAACTACGCTTTCTTTAGTTGTTTTAATGATGTTTTCTAAATCAACGTATCTGAAAAGTCTTGGCCGTTTATCGTTCTTACCAGGCTTGTTTAATATTAATGAACCAGTTATTTTCGGAACGCCGATCGTAATGAATCCTATTTTAGGTATTCCGTTTATCGTGGCACCGTTAATTACAACAACGTTATCTTATTTCTTAACAGTCGCTAATATAATTCCGATGATGGCTGCACGCTTAGCGTTTGCAATTCCAGCACCAATTGCTGCTTGGATGAGTACCAATTGGAGTTTCTCGGCCGCAGTATTAGTGATTGTTAACTTCTTAATTACAATGGCTATCTACTATCCATTTTTCAAAGTTTATGAAAAACAACAATTGGATAAAGAAGCAGAAGAATTAGCAGCTGAACAAGCAGCAAAAAATTAAAAAATGTTAGGGCGGGTGTTCTGATATGAATATCCTGCCCCTTCTAAGTCAGAGAAGAAAGTCAGGAGCGTATAAGATGATTATTTGGTTCATTTTCTTTTTTATCGTTAGTCAAATTATTATAGAAAAAGGGCAGTTGCCTACTGTTGTTTATCAATTTGGTTTGGTAAAGACGTTGGTTTTTACGGCAGTTTGTATTACTCTTTCCATGATAATTGGCGGATTTCTAAATCAACCAGTATTGCTCGTTGGCTCTACAACAATCTTGTGTAGCTCGGTGATTGCTTGGAAATTTCGAAATAAATTTGAAAATAGCGGAGTGTGAGAACGAAGATGAAAAGAGCATTAGGTGTATCAGTTTATCCAGATCATAGTGATATCAATCAAGATAAAGCGTATTTAAAAAAAGCCAGCGAATGTGGGTTTACTCGAATTTTTATGAGTATGTTAGAAGTGACCGATGGCAAAGAAGCGGTTCAGAAAAAATTTAAAGAATTAATTAGTTATGCGAAAAATTTAGGATTTGAAACAATTTTAGATGTCGTTCCAAGTATCTTTGATGAATTGGAAATTTCATATGATGATTTGACTTTTTTCAGCGAATTAGGAGCTGATGGGATTCGGTTGGATACAGGGTTTGATGGAAATAAAGAAGCCATGTTGACGTTTAATCCATTCGGCGTGGCTATTGAGTTGAATATGAGTAATGATGTGGCTTATCTAGAAAATATCTTGACGCATCAGGCAAATACATCTTTTCTATATGGCTGTCATAATTTTTACCCGCAAGAAGGAACGGCTTTGCCGTATCATTTTTTCCAATCAAGTAGTGAACGATTCAAAAAAAACGGTATTCGAACGGCAGCCTTCATTACTTCACAACCAGGTACAATCGGGCCGTGGGATATCAATGATGGACTGCCTACTTTAGAAATGCATCGCCATCTTTCTGTCGAAACAGCGGCCAAGCATTTGTTTGCCACAAACCTAATTGATGATATAATTATTGGAAACGCATACGCGAGTGAAGAAGAATTGAAGTCATTAGGGCATTTGGATCGTTACCAGACTGTTTTTAGAATTGAATTTGTTGCAAATGTAAATGAGGTGGAACGGCAAATCGTATTGGAAGGGCAACATGTTCGTCGAGGGGACATCACAGACCAAGTGATCCGATCAACGGAAGTTCGAAAAAAATACCAAAAAGACGAAAACAAAGTACATGATACTGAGTTTGAATTTGTCGTAGGAGATGTTGTCGTTGGGAATGACCGCTTTGGCAAATATAAAAACGAACTTCAGATCGTATTGGAGCCACACAGTGATCCGCGAAAGAATAAAGTAGGACATATTACTCCAGAAGAATTGATCTTGCTACCGTTCATTCATCCATGGTCTAAATTCAAATTTATAGAAAAGTAGGAATGATTATGTATGATTTAGTCAT
>ERZ791937.154-NODE-154-length-17316-cov-2.487168_pt1 | contig 17316 bp, 20 predicted proteins | sample MGYA00510124_ERZ791937 | MGnify/ENA primary metagenome ERZ791937 (study PRJEB30046, sample SAMN00993239) | human gut metagenome | study: EMG produced TPA metagenomics assembly of the A metagenome-wide association study of gut microbiota in type 2...
ATAACCCATTGATTTTTTTCTAAACGCAGTAAAATCGTATAAACGGTTCCTTCAACAATTTCAGTAAACCCTTGGTCATTTAAAATTTTTGTAATTTCATAACCATATGTTTCTTTCCTTTGGATGATGGCTAAAACTAAACCTTCTAAAATGCCTTTTAGCAACTCTGTCTGCTTCACTGCTTTTCCTCCCTAAACTACTCTTTAGTACTATGTACCACTACATAATAATACTGAGTACCGGTTCTGTCAACTACTTTGTAATAAAAAGTAGTAAAGACGCGACAACCACCAGTACTTAACTAGTAGTTGTCGCGTCTTATTATTCTTTATTCATTTATTCCGAGTTCTGCTTCAAAGGCTTCTAATTCTGCAGGGTGTGTTTCTGGATAAGCAAAGCATGTTGAAAAATGCCACTCCCCACCACTTGTGCCAAAATAACCTGGCAGTAATTCCAAAGCCAATAATGCTTCTGATGTTTCTTTTTCCGGTAACGTAATCTGAAAAGTAGTCGCTGGAACAAAACCGAACTTCGTATAGTAAGTTGGATGGCCCAGGATAATCAATCCGCCGATGCCTAATTCTTTGGCCTTCTGAACAGAATGCTTAATTAACGCTGAGCCTACGCCCGTGTTCTGTGCTTCTGGATGGACACTTAGCGGCCCAACGGTCAAAACAGCCTTTTCTGTATGATCAGGTAATCGTAGTTTGGCTTTTGAAGACATAATATGACCCGTTAATTTTCCTTGATCAGTTTCTGAAACTAAGGACAACTCCGGAATAAAGTCGGCACTTTCTCTTAATAAATGCACGATAAAATGCTCTGTGGGACGCCAGTTTTCGGTCAAGTTTAATTCCTTAAACGCTTGATACGTTAAACGTTCTACAGCTTGATACTCTGCAGGTTTTTCTTGACGAATCTTCATTATTTGTCCTCAGATTGTTGGAAATAGTCAGCCGTATCTCGTTCATCTTGTTTTAATTGGTCGATCAAGGCTTCAGCCCCATTGAATTTCACTTGGTCACGTAAATAATGATTCCACCGAACCACCACTTGTTCACCATAGATGTCTTGATGGAAGTCCAAAATATAGACTTCCACGGTTAAATCGCGTCCTTCTCCAAAGGTGTCATTATGACCAATTGAGCCCATGCCGACATACCATTTGCCACCAACTTCGATTTGCACAGCATAGACGCCAATTCTTGGTAAGCGCACGGTGCTTTTCACTTTGACATTAGCGGTCGGGAAACCCAATAAACGGCCACGAGCATCGCCATGGACAACTGTTCCTTCTGTTTCATAAATATATCCTAACAACTCCGTGACCTCCTCCATTTCGCCGGCTTCCATTTTTTCGCGAATTCTTGTTGAGCTAATTTTAGCACCAGTCATTTCTTCTTTTGGTACTGTCACCACTTCAAAACGGCCTTGCGCATAAGTTGGTAACTGTTTGACTCCAGCGATTTCTTTAGGACCATACGTATAATCAAACCCAGAGACTGCCACTGCACTATTTAAATTAACGATATACTGATCGACAAAATCTTGCGGTTTTAATTGAGCAAACGCTGAAGTAAATTCGACAATATATAAAATATCAACGCCCAAGTTGGCCATTAGGCGTTCTTTTTGTTCCAAGCTAGTTAAATATTTCATATTTTCTGGTAAAACTTTTTGAAAAACGATTGATGGGTGTTGGTTGAAGGTCATCACAGCTAACTTCAAGCCTTTTTCCTCAGCAATCTTTTTGCCTGTTTCAATTACTTTTTGGTGGCCTTTGTGAACACCGTCAAAGAAGCCTAGGACCATCACGACTTCTTCATTAGGAATTTGATTGGGTTCATAGGGATGATGTAGTTGAATAACTTGCATGTGCAAAAACTTCCTTCTTTTTTATTTAATTGTTCCGTAGAACTTTACTTGGTTTCAATAATTTATCATGCGTTGGGTGTGGCATGTATAAACTAACCACTTGATTTTGGTAAAATAAGGCAACTAAGGATTCTGGCATTGCCTTTATTCCTAATTCTTTTTTGTGCAAACGCATGCCATTTTTTACTTTTTGATACAATTCATCTGATAAATCAATTCGTGGGAATTGTTCTACTGCTGTCTCAATGGGCAACAGGCATTGATCGATTGTTTCAGCAGCCATTTGTTTGGCTACTTCTTCTAACGTTAAGCATTGCGCAGCTTGCAAACCGCCACTTGCCGTTCTCGTTAAATCCGACATATGGGCAGGATAGCCTAATTTTTTGCCAGTATCCACGGATAGTGTCCGCACATAGGTTCCTTTGCCACAGACCACTTTAAACCGCCAACTTTGTGTTTGAGCGGATTCGTTAAAAATTGGTTCACTAGTACGTTCAAATGAATAAATCGTAGCTTTTCGTTGGGGCCGTTCAACTTCTTCCCCGTTCCGGGCATATTCATATAAACGTTTACCATTGACTTTCACCGCAGAAAACATCGGTGGGATTTGTGTGATTTCACCTGTCATTTCGGCCATTGCTTGATCAATTTGTTCAGTTGACAGAGGTGTTGTAACTGGTTTTTTTTCAACAATTTCGCCACTAACATCTTCGGTTGTCGTAGCAAATCCAAGTGTAATTTCACCTTCATAGGTTTTGCCAGAATCTACCATGTATTCGATCACTTTCGTTCCTTTGCCAACGCAGATGGGTAAGACCCCTTCGACATCCGGATCTAACGTACCACCATGACCAATTTTTTTGGTATGTAAAATTTTTCTCAATTTAAATACGCAGTCATGACTTGTCATGCCACGTTCTTTCCATAACGGTAAAATGCCGTCCATTATAGTTCCTCCAGTTCCGATAATACTAACTTTGTCATTATAGCATAAAAGTACCTAGCTTCGCAGTCTCCGTTGCTTATTCCCTTTGGCAAAATCTCTGCTAAATGCAAAAAAAGCCACAAACTCTGATAAAAGCAGAGTTTGTGGCTTTTTTTAGCTAGCAAATGATCCCCATGTATTCTGTGCGTTGCCATCGTTTGGTCCGATTGGCAAATAAATTCTCGCGCCTGACGTATCTGTCCCACCAATAAAAACATACCCATCTGCAATATAAAACGCATCGTAATAAAAGCGAGTATTTTTGGGCCAGATACTATAAATGGGTGCTGACAGACTAGGTTGGCCCGCTCTTAAAACAATGCCTTCGTCCACACCAATTAGAAATGATTTCTTCGTTTGCGGGCGCCAAAGTTCAGCAATGTCGCCTTCGTTCACATAGCCTAACAAATGTCCGCTATTTTCAATACGGTAAAGGTTTTGTCGGTCGGGTAATTTCGCTGTAATTGTTCCTACTTGTGTCCAAAGTGCCTCTGCTGATAGATGTTCATTGATTAAAGCATCTGGTGTTGGATAGATTGAAGTGAAACGAATTGCTTGTCCTACTTGATATTTTGGCGCATTAGGTTTACCTGGCTGAATAATGACAGTCTCACCTGTTTCAGAAACGCCCGTTTGTAAATCTTGTGCCAACTGCGCTTTACTAATCCCCCAACGCGCTAAATAACCATAAGGATCTGTATGATCTCCCCACCAATTTTTTGTAATCCAATCATGAGTGACTATGCCATAACCTGTTCCATCGTCCAGCGAAAAATCAGCACCAATGTTCTGAGCCAAATCACGGGCCAAATTAACATAGGCAGCATAATCTTTTTTAAACGTCGCCGCATTATTCGTTCGAGCCAATTCGATTTGCGCATAGGCTTTTTGATTAGCTAAAGAACCTGCGCCATATTGAATTTGGCCAGCAGGAGCTAATTGTTTCACTCGTCCACCAGATCCGACAAAATATGAGACATAAGCATTTGACCAATTTCGTTTCATATAGGCCACTTCATTGTCTAAACTGTGTGGTCCTAGGTTCCGCTCGTTTCCAGATTCATGTAAAACAATTAATTCATTGCTTGCAGAGCCTGGAAAATAAGTAAAGTTGATTGGATCCGCTTCGATGGTGTAAGCGCAAGCCGTCATCGGAATCGTTAAACTTAAGCCAATCACTAAAGCAAGTTGAATCATTAATTTTTTAAACATAGCATACTCCTTTCTAAAAAAGCCATGAAAAGAAAGTCAAAATAACTTCCCTTCCACGGCTTAAACCTGCAGATAAATGGCGGGACAGAAGTAATTTCTTCGGCAATCAGCCGAAAGTTCTACGTTTGTCCCGACCACTTCTACTTAATCATCTTTATTTTTTAACTGAATAAATAACTCTTTTAACTTTTTCGGCATAGGAATAAAGGTCGCAATGTTTTCAAAAAAAGAAAGTCCTTCGTTCGCAATGTAAAAAATCAGAACCATTTCCCGAATTGGCAAATTGTTCCCCACAACTTTTTCAACACGAACCGCTACGGCAACCACAAATAACATCGTCACTTTTTTCGCAATTCCGAGCATACCAATCCGACTGGACAATTCTTTTGTGGCGATTGCCTTAATCCAACCTGTGATGAAATCGACAATAATTAAAAAGAGGAAGACATCCAACAATTGATCTAATCCGCCTAATAAACGTACGACAATCCCACCGAAAATGCTTAAAAGCATTGTTATTGTGTTGAGATAACGTTCCATAAAAAGTCTCCTAAACTAGCTTGTTATTTTGTCGGAAACGGATCGTCCGTGTACCAACTTCCTTGTAGGTAAATATTTCCAGCTCTGCTTGAGGCAAAAATTATCCCTTGATTCCCGATTTCATATAGTGCATTACAATTAGGATACGGAAAAGCGGCAGGTGCAACTGACAGCGGAATATTCCAGACACTAGCACTTATTTTTGAGGACATTTTGTACCCAGTTGGTATATTAAATATTTTAGGCATGTGGGTATTCAATTTCGTTGGATCACTCAAATTACATCTTACAAATGCATCGACACGATTTCCTACCCTAATTAATACAAATTTCATATTATCCTTATTAAAGGCCGCCTGATATTTTGCCTCGACTTCACCGACTCCACTAGCTTCATAAATGGCCATTCTAGAGGATTCCAAAGGCAAACCATTGACGGTTGGCATAGTTACAAAATTCTTCACCCCAGCAATCTCTTGATCACCTGTTTGTGTCACAGCTTGACCTTTAATCGCTTCCGCAACGTTTTTCGGGTGCATATATTTACTCGTTAAAGTTCCCGCGACTGCTTCGCTGTCTGATGCGAAGCCATAATTTTCTACATTGCCTAGCCCCACTTGTTCAGCGGTTACTTGGTGCGGATTATCCTGATTTTCCACATGGGTATTGAGTTGCTCCGCTTGAACAAAACCACTCTTCGCTAAAACCGCTTGGGCATCAACAGACAGACCAATATGAAGCCCCACGTAATCAACTTCTAAGCTAGCTGGCGTTACCCCATTCGATGAATCTGTATAGCTCATTAAATAAATGAAACCTTCATCTGTGATAAAATTCTGATCATTGATTTGAATTGAAAAATCGCCGAACTCTTTTGCTGATTCTTGGATTTGAGTTACCCAATTATCCGTAGTTGGTAAATACGCAGCGATTTTAATCGTTTGATTATTGGGCGCAGCGGCTTTCACACGTTGATTAATCGTAAAAAATTGAACGTTCTGGCGAATAAATGCCACCGCCTCGTCAGTTGTGACTGTTTCAAACATTTGTGGAATTAATTTTTTAGCGGCTTCAACGAGATTGAAGGCCGCTAATTGTTGTGGAATCACACCGCTTTGGGTGGAACCTGTTTTCACACCCTCATCATCACGGCTGGCCATTTTATTGTAGTCCGCTTGAGAAACTTCCTCCCAAACGTCTGTTGGCTTCTTAAGAATTTTAGCCGTAAAATCAGTGGAATAACTGTTTGCATTGGTGGCTGTATTGCCGGCCGTTTTACCGTTAAAGTCTAACTTCAATTTGACAGTGGTTGGCTTAGCCAATAAAGAAATACCATCTGCTTTTGTCATGCGGTCATTCAAATCAATTTGAAGACGATTCGCTAGAGTAGCTTGTTTGATGCCTTGTGTATCTGTGCGTGCTTGGACAATTTCTGGATTACTATCACCCGCTTCTGCTACTAATTGATCAAAATCATTTCGTAAAGTATCAAATTCTTGTTTATTATTATTTGCCGTTGAAACTGCATTTCCTGCAATCGTGATTGCTGTTTTGGCATTGTTCATCGCTTGGTTGGCTGTTTCATTTGCTTGATTGCCTGCATCGGTGGCAATTTGTACGGCTTCTTTGCCAGCTTCATCTGCGATGTTTTTCGCTTCAGAAATTCCATTCGTTAACTGGACTTGGTAAGCATCTACTTTCTCAGCTGATGCATTCGACTGATCCAAGATTGCATTGATTTTAAGGCGACCTTGATTCAGGGTATCTAATTCTTCAATATGTTCTACTGACATTTCGTCACACTCCTCTAGTTTTCATTATTTTATTAAAACTGGCCACCCAATTGGGATTGAATATACACACGACAGATGACCGAAGCATCCAACCATAGTGGCTGATGAGAGAAAAATTGAAGCGTGTGATTGCCGCGTTCGATTTTTCCATCTGTTGTTTTTCGTAAATAACTCAAAATGTTTAGCCGTTGTTGTTGCAATGATAGTTGGGGTAATTTTTTGCCATCTACTACCAAATCAATGTTCGTTACAGAATGCGAAGGTCCTTTAGCAGTTGCCTTGAACGTTAATTCTGCGGTGTTTATATAAAGAATGTCCTCGTCAAAGTATAAATTCAGCTCCACTGGCTGTGTCTTGCTAAGTTCTCCTTGTATTGAACGATTTAAAAGTGTCGTCGCCCCTTGTGCGTAAGTTTCGCTAATCTCTTGTTTCCGACTGAAAGCTGTCATGGTACTATGAATTGTTTCTTGCAGATTTCCCAACTCTAGCTGAATGTCTTGGGGGGCACCAAAGACATCTTTTTTACTTTCTTTTTTGATACGAAGGTTGACACTCCCAAACTCATTCGTATTAATCATGATAACCGTGCCCAACCGCAAACGATCGATTGCCAAAGGTTGATCTGTTAATTTAATTAAATCAGCTGCAGTCACTACCCAAGAAACTTGTGGTTTGGTCCATTCTTCTAACATTCGCAAAGCATTTTCCTTTAATGCCTTGGGATCAGAAAAACGCTGTTCCACCCAAATTGACTCTAATAAACCATAGCGGTCAATTGCGGCCTTGTTCTCTAAATACGGAACCCCTTGATTGACCGAGCGAATATTGACTTTGTTAACACCTTCGCCTGAACCTAATGGATAAATCCGATTGATTAGCATCTTGGGATTACGTTCTATTTCAAATCCTTGCATGTTGTAACCTTCTTGAATTCGCGCAACTGGTTCTGTTGGCGGTTTGACTAATGAAAGTTCAAAAGGATAGACCTCTGTATTCCATTGCCAAAGATATTCCTCTTCGAAATCGGCTGGGATGCTAAATAAAGGCTCAACTAACCCATTTTCATTTTCCCATTTATAGGTTAATTTCCTTGAAAAATCACATTTTTTTAGGACCCAATGCTTTGTTTTTTGTTTATTCAATAAAAATTGAATGGCCTCTTTCGTTGTTTTGTTTTTAATTTCGTGACAACCAAAAAGGACAGTATCACCTAAGGTACATAATGCTTCTGTGGCAGAGTAATGAATTTGATTATTGTTCGCATCTTTCTTAATTGTGGTTGGCATCACGCGATATAAACCAATATATTCATTCTCATTGTCGGTCAGTTCCACCCATTGCATTTCTGCAATAAATTCATTTTTAGGATCATCTAGTGGCATGGTAAAATCTAAACTGCCAATTTTGTTCTCTATTTTTTCATAACTGACTTGATAGGCATTATCCAAGATTGCCGTATATGTTCTTTTCAAATCCAGCGCCATTAACATTTAATCACCCTCCTACACAAATCGGTTAGGATAGCGAATCGTCAAGCGGAAGTCGCTATCTTTGGCTTGAATATACAGCGGTTCATTAGGATATAGATAAAAATCGTTCATTGGTCGAATCATCGGTGCACCATTTTTTGTCAGATAAAAATTTTCAGTATCGATAATAATTTCCGAACGATCAAAGTCTCCTAAGTTAATTGTATCGTTCCGTGTTTTAATCCAAACACCACGTCCGGTTCCTGTTAAAATAATGGTCGGTTTGACTTTTAATCCTTCGACCGTAGGATAAATTTCAATTGGCCGAACTTCTTTGCCTAAATCCCCCATCGTGTAGGCCCGATTTTGAAAGGTAATCATGGTTGATCCCCAATAAGCCCCGCCTTCAATTAAAATTGGAAAATCAACTGCACCTGAGCCTGTATTCCCCATTAAGTAATTCGCTTGAAATGTAATGGTTGGCGAACCCCACATCACACTAGTCGCATCACTCCGTGTGTATTTATACGGATCAGAAAGCAATAAAGTAAAGGTGCCTGTTACTTGGTTAACACCTTCGGGTACATCACTCACTGAAGACTTACTGCCAAACCACAGCATTTCCGGTTCATCGTTAAACCAAATAGAAACGTCTTTTTCCGTAAACAAAGCAACGTTTAAATGATTAAATGCATCTCGAAATGCTTCATTATTCACAGCTGAAAGGCGATATTTGACTGTTAATTCTCGTTCTGGAATTCGCGCATAAACGTGACGTTTACCATCACGAATCCCTAATTGATAGCTTTCAATTTCGCTTGGAACTAATTCTCGTCCTGAAACTGATAATGTTTGATAGCCAGGGATGACTTTTTCTAAAAATTGACCGTTAAAATTCAACGCTTCTGAAGGAAGAGGCGTTGAATGAGTTGCTTGATTGGTATCAACAAATTTATACATGTTATCCTCTCCTTCCTAAGCGGTTATTTTGTTTCACTTGTTGTCGTTGTAACTCTGTTGCTAAATAAGGCGCCGTAGTTGCTGCGACAACTTTTCCATCTAACGTTGACTCTACTGTCACAAATAATGGTCGATTGTATGCATCATTTTCTAAACGATGGTCAATCGTTGCCGTGAAGTTTCCTCGACCAGCTAAGTCCAAGGCAAAATCATTTAACAGCGGTAAATCTAAAATAGAAGCCATTGCTCTACTAACGGCTGTTTCGCCTGCATAAATCCCCGTGGCAATCGTGCCGCCGAAATTCAATTTATGCAAATCAGATAAGGGACCTTCTTTTGCTGGTGAAAATGGTAAAAAGTTACGAATTTTACTGACGACCCCATCGATTGCTTCTTTGGCTTTTCCAATTGCGCCTGTAATTCCATCAGCAATCATACCGACAATATTCGCACCGGCATCGGTGAATTTTGAAAACCAACCTTGGATTGCTTGCCAAGCACCTTCAATTACAGAACCAATGGCAGTTTTTACCTGATCGGCTGCATTGGTAACCCCATTTTTGATATTTTCAACTAACTGTCCGCCCGAAGCTAACAGTTGACCAAAATAAGAACCAATCTTCGTGATCATTTGTGAGATTAATGTTCCTGCTGCGGACAGCAAGGCACCCAATAGACTGAGTACACCATTAATTAAGGCTTGAATCAGTTGAATCCCAGCACTTAACAACTGTGGCAACGCATTGATTAACGCACCCATTAAAGCGGTAATTAGCGTAATTGCTGCAGTAACCAGTTGCGGTAAAATTGAAATAATCCCTTGGATCAAAGCCATTAGCAATTTGACGCCTGCGCTGATGATTTGTGGCAAGGCACCAATTAAGGCATTTACCAATGTCAAAATTAAGGTAATAGCTGCCGCAACTAAGGTTGGTAAAATCGAAATAATCCCTTGAATTAACGCCATTAACAATTTGACACCTGCGCTGATAATCTGTGGCAAGGCACCTACCAACGCAGTCACTAACGCTAGAATAATCGTCAGCGCTGATTGAATTAACTGAGGTAAAATCGTCATAATCCCAGTGATTAATGCCATCAAAATTTGTAAACCAGCAGTCAAAATCAACGGTAACATCGTAACAAATGCATTGACTAAGGCTGTGATAATTGAAACACCTGCAGTAACTAGCATTGGTAACGCTGTGACAAAAGCTGTCACTAATGTAGTGATGATATTAATCGCTGCAGTTGTAATTGTTGGCAAGGCGGTGACAATCGCATTAACTAAAGTCATTAATAAGCTCAAACCAACTTCTATCAACATTGGTAAGACTGTTGTAATCCCCTGAATCAACGTAGTAATAATTTGTGTTGCCGCTTCAATTAAGACTGGCAAATTGGCAACAATCGCACCAACAATTAACGTAATTAAACTAGATAACGCGGTTACGATGCTTGGAATAGCTTCTGTTATTTTCCCGAGAATACTGGTTAAGACTGTTGTAAAAAGTTGTATAACTTTCGGTAGATTAGCCGCAAGCATTGTTGTAACAGATGTAATCGTGTTACCTAAATTATCAAAGACTTGGGTAATACCACCCGCACTCAAATCACCGGTTTTCATCCAGGCCGTCACGAATGAAACAATCAAGGAAATAATTAGACCAAACGGCCCAGAAATTCCTAATGCAGCCAGTGCAACCTTTGTCAGAACTTTTACCAAAAGACCAACCGCTAAACCAGCTTTGTCAAAGGTGCCACCAAATTGCCCTAATAAGTTACTACCTAATTGCAAACCGCTGGCAAAAACGCCTGCTAGCACACGACCAATTGTTGAAAAAATAGTCGCCATTTTCTCTAAGCCTACTGCAAAAAATTGTTTAAAAACTGCCATTACTTGCTGAAAGGCCGGCTGGATCTGTTGTAGCAGTCCTACCAATTTGCCAAACGCCGCTGAAACAGCTCCTTGAATGGCACTAGCTAAGCTATTGATACTATTTCTAAATGTTTCATTGGTTTTATAGAAATAAATAAACGCTGCTACCGCTGCTAAAACGGCTGCTACAATTAAAATTAATGGTCCTCCACCTAAGGCACTAAAACTAGCACTTAGTTTTGATAAGCCACCACCTAACTTCCCAATGTTTCCTTGTACAAGAGCCAAACCAGCACTAAACTGTTGAAATTTTTGCTGAGCCATCGTTACCATAATCAACATGGGCCCAATGGCGGCTAAAATGCCCATAATGGCAACAATAAAAACTTGGACGGGTTTTGGTAATTTGATAAATAAATTCACCAAAGCTGTAATGCCTTTGACGACTGTGATAACCACTTGAACCAAAATTTCCATTCCTGGAGCCATCACGCTTTGAATCACTTGTGCCGCCGCTTCAAATGATTGATTCATCTGAGTCAATGTCCCTTGCAACTCGCCTTGCAATGAATCAGAAATCCCTCCTGCACTGGCCATAATCAGTCCTTGCATTCCTTGAAATTCGCCACTGACCCCAGCACCGACGCCCATAGCTGTTTTTAAAACGTTCAGCATAGGTAAGGAAACGGCACTAGTCATGGCCGTCCCAAAGCTCAGCATATTATTTTGTGCATTAGTAAAGCCATCAGAGGTTTCTTTCCCCGCTTTTTTAGCTGCTTCACCGGCTTGTTCAGCAGAATCTGTTAACTCTGTGTTCATTTGATCTGCTGCCTTTGCTGTTTCGTCTCCTGTTTTTTTCACTGTTTCTCCAGATTGTTGCATGACGGTTTTAAATGTGTTCATGACCGTGGCTGACTGATTGACACCCGCACTAATTTTCCCTAAATATCCACTTAATAAGGCATACTCACCGCTCATACTTTTTAATGCTTGTTGGACGCCTGCAAGGCTTTTCTTTGCCTCCGACAACGGCGTTTTTTCTTTGTCATTCTCCATCTACTCTCCTCCCTTCTCGATAGCGGCGTAGACGCTCTGCCACAGTGGCAAGTTGCGTTTTTTTCCGCTCATTTAATTTCGTTCGTTGTGGCTGGTTAGCTGCCAGAACTTCAGCAACTCGTTTTTCATAATCATAAAAACTTTTAAAGCTTTCAAAAACGGGTTTTCCTTTTTTGTTCGTCGCTTGCGCTTTAACATTTAAGTAGGCAAGCTCGTGCCTTTTCCGCTCTTCATCTACTTCTGCTAAATTAAAAGCAATCATTCGTAATTCAAATTCAGACATGGTCATCCGATCCACTTCTTCAAATGAATGACAGCCTAAGTAGCGAAAAGCAGAAAGAGCGATGTCGTGATACACGTCATCGCTCGTTTTAATTAGTTGGTCGCTTGCGCTTCTGCTTTCTTCGCTTCTTTGCTGAACTGATCGATCATTGGTTTTGTAAGAGGTTGCTTTCCCATTTCTTTAAGCAAATCATCTGAAAGTTTTTTGACATCTTGGGTCATTAACCATGCTTCAATTTCCGACTTACCTATTTTTAATTGCCCACTTTGTAAAGCTTCCATGATGTCAACTAAGATTACTGGATTGTATTGGCGTAAATAAATCATTGCTGAACTGATGCCCATGCCGAATTTGGCAGCGCCATTTTCAATTTGGTAACGTTTATCTAATTCGCGAATCGCGCCAATCGTAAATTTCACTTCAATTGTTTTTCCGTTAATCTCTAAATTCATTTTTTATCCTCCTAAAATTCAACACTTTTTGATTATTCGCCAGGTTGTGGTACTTTATCTGGAACAGTATCTTGGAACGCATATTGTGCTTCCGCAATAATATCTGCTTCTACTGTTGCAAAACCATCTTGTGGTTTGCCATTAATAGAGGCTTCTGTTTCAATTTCTACTAATTCTTCTACATTGGCTGGTAAACTCCATGAATTTACATAACCTTGGGCATAAATTGCTGGATATTTACCTTCCGCATTTTTTTCACCTTTTAAATCAACATCCCAAAATTCCATTAAGATGCCATCTTCAACTGCGTCTTTCATGTATAAATTCTCATCATCTCGAGAGGCTAAACCGCTTAACGATAACGTAACTTCTAAACCAGAAACAGCATTCGCAACGCCATCTTTTGTTTGCGTACCGCTCGATTCACGTGAGAATTCCCATTCATGTTCAATTTGAAATAAGGGTTTCATTGCTTTCTTTGTCGCTGCTTCATCCAAGCGACGAACTAATAAAATACGGTCTTTTCCTTGCATAACTTCTCCCATTGATAATTCCTCCTAGTAAAATTGCATGTGTAATGGTAGTACAGCATGCCAAATTGTTTTTTTCATTTGTTTGGTATCTTTTACCATTTGTGCTTTGACTTCTTGATGTTTGATACCCCAATTAAAATGAGCCGTTCGTTTTAAGTTACTGGTTGCCTGCCGTAAAATCGTTCCTTTAATTGTAGAAATTTGTTGTCGTTCAGATAACGCACCGTAAACATGCATTATTAATTCAATTTCTCCCAAAATAGCTGATTTAGTTGGCTTAGGTAATTCTTTACTATCACCTAAGTAAACAAATGGCTGATCTGGTAAATCTGTCGGCAGTTCCTCTAGCAACAAAAATCCTGACGTCTGGCAGATTGTAACAAGGGCTTCATATAACTCTTGTTCCGCTTCATTCATTTTTAGCGCCACCTTTCCATTCAAAAAATTCAGGATTGGTTAACAAATTGGCTCTCTTCTAGTCAAAATGAAGGATCTTGAAAGTAGCCGGCATTTTCTGCTCCTTCATAGCTGACACAAGAAAGCAGTCAAAATCATAGAATTCCGTGTCTTCATTTTTTTGGTTGCCTCACGTTTATCTATCTCTTTCGACACTATTAATTTACCATGTTGACACCTGAAAAAATTCCACGCTTTTTCCATGTTTACATCCCTAGTTCATCCGCCACCGCTTCAAAGAAATGATTTCTTAATTTATAGGCTTGGCTTTTACTAATAAATAATTGCTGGGCAAGTCCAATTAATGTTAAAGAGGGCCGTTTTTTCATATATAGTTCTTCAATAATCACGCGCGTTTGTTCATCCGCTTCGGCTAAACAATTTTTGATAATGTCTCGATTTCTCTCTAAGTTCCACAGACGACGATCCATAGCTATCGTAATCGCCATTCGTTCGGTCACTACAGAGTGAAGTCCTTGTCCTCTAATACCAGCATTTAAATCTGCTTCTTGATAAGGGTGCCGTAATTCTTCTTCCCGTTGACGGATATACTCTTCTGTTTTATAAAAGTCTGCTAAAATATCTTTGATATAATTAAATGTTGACGTACGCATTGGTTAATCTCCTTTACTTTTATTCATTTAAAAGTGTTAATCGATAAATAAAATAACACTCTTTCGACATGTCTAAGCCGTGACGAATCGCTTCATCTGAATAACCGAGCCAAATTAAATAGAGATACTCGCTTTTTGTAAACGATGCGGCCTTGATGGATTGGATGGGTCTTGATTGATCCATCGACCAATTACCGATTGCTTGTCCTAATTCTTGAATTTCCTGCATAATAAGTTTATTTTTTTGACTTGCCCAATCGGGATATTGATTCATTAGTTGTAAGAGTCGTTTTCTTTTTTGTGCTTTTTCGCTTTGTTGCTTTGAAATATCTTTAAATACAACGCTTTTCATTTCAAATAAATCTTTTTTACGTTTTGTTAAATTACTCATGTTTACGGCCTTCTCTTTCACCAATTAGATAACCTAATATTAGTGTCATTGTCCAAAAGATAAACCCAATAATAATTGTTAACATATTTATTTCACACTCCTCATTCGTTTGTCTGTTGTGTCTTTATATTGGAAAACATAGCCACTGGCGTGCTTCATTAGACGAGAAATAATGCGTGTTCCATAGGCCTCCACCAGTTGTTTTCCAGAAAAATTAGTAGTAAAAATAGTTGCTTTATTCTGTCTAGCTTCTAAAATTCGGTTTAAGATGTCATTATTAAAATCCGTACTAACTTTATTTTTAATTCCTAATTCAGCACCTAAATCATCTAAGACCAAAACGTCTGCTTTTTTCATTCTAGTAATATACGCTTGAGCCTTTGCTTGGCTTTTGGTCGACTCATTCATGGACATTTTTAGTTTTTCTAATAACTCAGAGTAGCTGACAAATAAACAATACTTTTGATATGCAGAGCGTTCTAAGACTTCAACTAAAATACTGATAGCCAAATGACTTTTACCAACACCAGGTTTCCCTGAAAAAATAACGTGGATTGGCTTTCCTTCAACAATCGCTGAAACTGCTGCTAAGGCCCGTTCTTTTGCTTGTCTTGTTTCTAATTCAGTGGTTTGGTAATTGGTTAAACGACATTGCCGTAGCGCATCATCAGCAATTAAGGACCCTTGATGAAAAAATTTTTGTGTACGTGCCATAAAACTCTCTTGAGAACGTTGTTGATTGGCTTGTTGTTCATGTTTTTTTAGCATTTTATACCCACACGACCAACAAGTTGGGGCACAACGTTCTGTGCCATCTTTATTTTTTTGTTGCCAAACATATTGTTCACTGCCACATTCAGGACAACGGTCTTCAACTTTTTCTAACAATTGACTCAATAGTATTTGAAAAGTTTGATCTGTCGCATGCATACTGATTTCCTCCTTTCTTTAAAAACCTAACTCTTGATATTCTTCTGTCATTTGCGGCGTATGCTCCAACACTTGTTTTTTATCATTTACCAGAACTTCATGTACGGATAAATAATTTTGTTGCTCCCAACTTTTCAAAATAGCATTTACATAGCCATAATTCCGTTTATTTCGATCGATGGCAATTCCTAAAGCATGCAAGATTAATTGGCATGCTTCCTCTTGGCTAGCCCCTTTTTGCATAAAATCTTGCAACCAATACTTAAAATCTTGGCTTGTTTTTGAGGCCAGTGTACCAAAGCCGTTTTCCTCATAAAAATGATAAATCATCTTTAAACAATCGTTTTCTGAACTACTACCTTGACTCTGACCTAACTTAGACTGGACTATGCTTTCCTGTGGTAACCGTTGGTAGTCAGCTGGTTGACCACTGACAGACGATTCTGCTTTAAACGTATAAGCTTTGCTATTTTTTTCAACAATCTGATTTTTCTCTTCTTGATACAAGGTTGGTTTGTAACGATCACTGCGAATATAATTATGAATTTTCCAATGTTTGATAACGATCACACCACTTTCAAATACTAGAATAAATTTTTTAACCATTAGCAATTTTAGATCGTCTTCCCCACAACCAACCATTCGCTGCAATTTTTTGGGATTATTGATAAATCCATCATCATCGGCACGCATCGCTAAATGAAAATACAGGGCCTGACTTGATAAGGGCATATCTAAAAACGCATCACTATCAATAATCGTTTTTGCAAACATGCGTCGTTCTGCCAATCCGCTTCTCTCCTTTTGACTAAATTATTGTTATTCTGTTAGTAATTCCATGAGGCCAATCATACCAATCACGATGGCTCCAATTTTTATTGAGACACTGCTTATTAATAAAATAATTGCTAAAAGTAACATATCCGACAACGTTTTTTTATAATTCCGACTCATTTCTTCACCCTTTCTACAAAAATACGGTTTTCCGAACAAAATATCCAAAAAAAGTTCAGTTAACCGAACATTTGAATGGCTCTATCTTAGCATCAAATATTTTCACTGTCAACTCATAAGTTCGGTTTTATGAACCGGTGATTTTAATTGCGATTGTTACTTGCCTTCTCTAAACAGGTATAGTATACTTTGAGGCAATAGGAGGTTCGGAAATATGAACATTTTTGCTGTCCGTTTAAAAGAGGCTTTAACAGCCAAGAACATCAAACCTAGTGAATTAGCGAAAAAAACTGGCATCGGTAAATCTTCGATCAGCGATTGGCTAGCTGGTCGTTACGAAGCAAAACAAGACAAAGTTTATCGCATTGCAGATGCATTAGACATTAATGAGGCCTGGTTGATGGGACAAGAGGTTCCCATGGAAAAAAATGCCTCAACTATCGACCGCATTTATAAAAAATTAGAGCCCCAACGACAAGCCATCGTTTATCAATTTGCCGAACAACAATTACACGAACAACAAACGCAAGCAGAAATTCTCTCATTCCCTCGCCGTGACGAAATGACACTGGCTGCCCACGCTGGGGATCCAGAAAAGATATTTTCAAAAGAAGAAATCGAGAAAATTCACGATTACTTGGATGAAATTGATGCCAAATATCAACAATCGATTTCTTCTGACAAAAAAGAGGATTAACTTCCCATCTACTCTTTTTATTAAGTAATGGCAGGTGAATGGTAAAGTGAATGATTATGAAAAACTCGTCAGTTCCATTCAAAAGGATGTGACGGTTTTAGAAATTGATTTATACAATCAAACAGGTTGTTATGGGTTGTATCGAAATGGCAAAATTTATATTGAAAAAACATTGAGTACCCGTCAAAAGAAGAATATTTTAGCCGAGGAATACGGGCATTATCAAACATCCGTCGG
>ERZ791937.195-NODE-195-length-15249-cov-14.621693_pt1 | contig 15249 bp, 10 predicted proteins | sample MGYA00510124_ERZ791937 | MGnify/ENA primary metagenome ERZ791937 (study PRJEB30046, sample SAMN00993239) | human gut metagenome | study: EMG produced TPA metagenomics assembly of the A metagenome-wide association study of gut microbiota in type 2...
CAACCCTCTCCGGCAAAACGAAAAGGCCAATTGTAACTGCTTTTTCGCCCGGAGCATGCCGGGAATGTAAAAAACCTTGTCCGGAACAGGGGTAAACCGCTACGACGCGACGCGCTCAACGGGAACATACATGTCGATATCCCAGTAGCCGTCGTGGTTGCCGTCGTTAAGATAGACCTCAAAACAGGGCTGGGGGGCGATGCGATACGCCGTGCTCTGCTGCAGGCTGTCGAAAAACTGCATCCACGGAGTGGCGAAGTCGTAATCCACCACCCGCGCGCGGGCGCAGGCGTAATCCCCGCCGGCAATCGCCGCCAGGATCACCCCTTCGCTGTTGGCGGGAATGACATAATCCTCATCCACGGTGACCGCTGTCGCGCAGCGCAGTTTTTCCGCCGGCACTTCCTCCGGGTTATCGTAGTAGACGGCCACCCATTCGCGGGCGGGCACCTGGTGGTTCTCAACCCACATCATCAGTTGCTCAAACCCCTGCTTGACCGTGTGATCCCAGGGCCCGACCAGATGGAAACCGGCGATGGTTTTCTTGCCGAGGGTGGTGATGCTGTAGTTCATCTTGCCTCCTTTGGAGATAAATTACTGTATGAATATACAGTCAATTTAACAGGAGATCCCCCTTCAGTATGTGCGCGAATTCACAGAGTCGCCACCACACCGCTGTAAAAACAGGCGCCCCGCCAGCACGAGCGACAGGCGAAAAAAAAACCGCCTGCAAAGAGGCGGTTGGCGTGGTTACAGCTCGTGATGCAGGTAATCGCTCATTCGCGAGAACACTCCGCCTTTATTGATGCTTTCGAGGGTGACCAGCGGATAGTGCCCCACCACCTTGTCGCCGTCATACAGTGAAATCTCGCCAACCCGCTGATTGGCGGCGATCGGCGCCTCAAGATCCTTCTTATCCAGCACATATTTCGCTTTAATGCGCGACACTTCCGCCTTCGGCAGGGCTAACCAGAAATCCTGATCGGTGCCGAGCTTAATCTGCTCTTTATCGCCGTACCAGATACGCTCGGTGCCGACCTTCTGCCCCTTCTGCAGCACCTGCACGGTGTCGAAGTTCTGCTGCCCCCAGTGCAGCAGTTTAGCGGCCTGCTGCTCGCGGCCTTTCGGACTGTCCGCCCCCATCACCACGGCGATCAGCCGGCGCTGGCCATCCACCGCCGAGGCGATCAGGTTGAACCCGGCCCCCGAGGTGTGGCCGGTTTTCAGGCCATCGACGTTCATGGTTTTATCCCACAGCAGACCGTTACGGTTTTGCTGGGTGATCCCGTTCCACGTCAGGCTTTTCTGGCTGTACATGTGGTAGACGTCAGGTTCGCCATGAATAATCGCCCGCGAGAGCACCGCGAGGTCATAGGCCGAACTGTGCTGGCCCGGGGCGTCGAGGCCGTGGACGGTTTCGAAATGGGTGTCCCGCAGGTGCAGTTTTTCGACATACTGATTCATCAGGGCGACAAACTGCGGCTGGCCGCCGGCGACATAGTCGGCCAGCGCGACGCAGGCGTCGTTACCGGAGTCGACAATCAGCCCGCGGCTGAGGTCGCGAACGCTGACGCGATCCCCTGGCTTTAAGAACATCAGCGATGACCCGTCGAACACCGGGTTGCCCTTCGCCCAGGCGTCTTTACCCACGGTGACGATATCGTCAAAGGTGATACGATGGCTGTCGATGGCGCGATCGACCACGTAGCCGGTCATCAGTTTGGTCAGGCTGGCAGGATTACGCTGCTGATGTTCGTTACCCGCGGTCAGCACCTGACCGGTGGTGTAATCCATCAGCACCCAGGAGCCAGCCTGAATGGAAGGCGGCGCGACCGTAGCAGGTAAGTCGACGGCAAATGCGCAGGAAACGCTCGAAGCGAGCAAAGATACAGCAATAAACAAACGGCCTTTCAACGGCATATCCTCTAGATTTACAGATCCGCCGTCCTTTTTACGGAACTTCGCGTTTCATATCAGGGTTTAATTGCAAGAAAATATTTCAAACTCAATTTAATAATAAATCTCAGCATATCAAAGTTATACTGACATTTTAAACGTATTTACTATAACAACTATTCATCTATCGCAAGTTTTAAACAAACCAAGCTAATCAACGATAGATAAGATAGAATATTTTTTCACAGTTACGTAATACATATCAAACCTAGTTTAATTATTCTTGCCGGGAATCTGAAAAGATATGTAAGACATGTACTGCGAGGAAGTTTTAAGCATAAACAAATACTTCTTAAATGTCTATAGCATTAGAAAGTGGGTTTCCTTATAAAGTAAAATGATGGCTGTATCTTCGATATATGATCTATAATCTAACCAGCTAAACCAAATCATTAACCCCTAAGTTACTAACTTTTCATTAGTCTCCCAACAATAAAATAAATAAATTCATGCATAACACTAAAACTAACAATTACCCCCCACCCAGAAAAAAAAGAGCAGGGGGTGCGTTTCATATTAATATTAAAATCACTCGGTCAGCAATAAATCACGCTTAATATATTTCACCATTATTTTTGCAACAGACAATGATAAATGATTATCATCAAAAGATATCGGAAAATTATTATACATCATTGGGCACGACTCGCCAGCACATAAGTATTTTTCGTAAGAAAATAAATCAACACCATCCGTTAACTTTATTTTTCTAAAAACCTTGTCATTGTATCTAAATTCTTTATTCACTACTACATCTACATTTGTTAAGGTGTATGGGACATTCACTCCTGGAGATGGAACTTGATCTAACACAATAACATGCTTACCAGACCGGGTTAATAGCTCAATAGTTTTCTCAAAGCCCTTGACAAAAGACTCGATGTCTTTATCACTTCCATACAAATTATAATTTGCAGCTAAAACGACATCCTTAATATTTTTATTATTTAAGAGATAATTCATAACTTTTTTGTTATGAGTTATGCAATCTGGTCGAGATTCAGTATTAAATGCATAAGCAGGGGGGCAAGCTGAATACGTAGCCGTAACTAACGGAGTCAACGATGACAACGCATAGGCTATTTCTGCGCCATGGCTATCCCCCCACACGAAAACATGAGGAATTTTATTGCCTTGACCTAATATACAGTATTGCGACGTCTCCGGAACACCGTCATTGAAGTGGCATTGGTTTCTAACCGGACTAATATCCTTAGTGAAGGATAATATATTCTCTTTTTGAGGACTAAGCCTACCAGACCATCCATTCAATGGCCAAATGGCCAGAGAGCAACAAGCAATAATAAAATATGAAACGGTGAAATATTTAAATATCCCCTTTCTGCTATAAGTTTTTTTATTCCTAAAGGGAGTTTCGATGTACTTCATAGAAACCCATGCAATTAATACTGAAAGTATTACGATCATTTCTTTAGTAAGTTTTATATCAACAAAATATTTATCGTTTGCAAATACAATTATAGGCCAGTGCCATAAATAAAGAGAATATGATATCCCGCCAATAAAAACTAATGGTCGAAATGATAAAAGTTTCCCAACAGTTGTATGCTCCGCATTAAGAATTATAAGAGTTGCCCCCAACACAGGCAACAACGCATTATAGGAAGGAAAAATAGTTGTGGGTGTAAATGAAAAAACAGCAACCAATATCATCAATAAACCGACGAGAGATAATACCTCCCTATATATTTGTTTTTTACTCCCCTGAAATACACCTACAGCAGCTAATGAACCAAACGATAATTCCCAGTAACGTGTATGTAAAAGATAAAATGATGATGTTGGATGTTTTTGAGATAAAAATACACTCATAAAAAATGATATTATCGTCAATATAACTAATAATAAGTTTGTTTTTTCCTTTAAATATTTAAACGCAATAAAAAGTATAACGGGAGATATTATATAAAACTGCTCCTCAATACCTAACGACCATGTATGTAGCAGTGGCCGCTGTTCTGCATCAGTTGAAAAATACCCTGACTTTAAATAACTTACTATATTAGATATAAACAGTAATGTTCCTATTATTTCCTTCGGCAGAAATGAATAATTTTCTGGGGGAAGAAAAAAAGGTGATGCTACAATAATAAACGCGATAACAAATACAAGAGCGGGAACAATCCTTCTAATTCTCCTTTCATAAAAATCCAATATACTATAAGTGTTATTCTTTATATCATTAACTAATATTGAGGTAATAAGATAACCACTAATAACGAAAAAAAACATCAACCCCAACATAACCACCGCTAAACCAATTGTACCCCACATGAAATAATAACACTGGAAGTATTGCAACGGCGCGTAGACCATCAATATCCGCACGATACTTAAGGTTACTCATCATCACTCCGTAGACCATTTATCTAACAAAAAACTACTATTTATTTAAAATACTTTGCTTTGTCTACATTTATTTAAGAAGAAATAAAATTATATTCTGTCTAAGCAATGAGCCATAGAAAACAAAAATACCCATACTGAAATTAACCATTAGAATCAAAAGCTTATATAATCCACTACTATTTTGTGGTTATTTAAATTCACACTGCTTTAGTGTGGGAATGATACAAATAGGAATTTTCTCATAACAACACTACAGGCTAGAATCGCGGTCAAGCCCCTATTTTTTCACATCTATAACCATGAAGAAGATGAGACTATCTTTTTTATTACAGTTCAACTCACATGAAAATAAAACATTATATTATAACAAGCGATCTATTTTTTTAATTTATTAACAGAAAAAATTAAGACTGCAGATATATATATCCCACATGATGTCACGTCCAACCTCTAATAACCCATAAACTGTCCACAAGCATTTTTAGAAATTAAATAACACCTGTTAGCAAGCACGGCAAATACATTACAATCTCTCAGGAATTGCAGTGTATACAATAAATCCCCCAGTGACAGGTGGTTTTCTTACGCAGAAATGATTTTCTGGAGCATACATCATTTGAATACTAAATAATAAAGAAGCCCATAATTTACTAACACAGTGTGTCTCTATTACATTAACTTATACTCAACCTTTGATTGCCGTTGCAAAAGATTTCGCGGTTTTAAGTATTCTATTAACATTGCTTCAGAAACCTTGGTGAGAGAAGCGTTTAGTTCATAGACTATACACTGATATACAGATATAATATTTAATGCGGCGTAAAACCGACTTTAGCCATCCCAAATTTTATTGCAGAGCAAAACCAATTACCGATGAATTCTTGTGGTAAGAAAGCCATTTTCGCCTATAAGATAAACATTCACTAGCAAAGTAGTATTTTTACTTAATAATATATTCAATTTAACTGGGCATTTGTACGAAAAAAATTCTAAATTCCTTAACAAATTCAGGAAGCGAGAAATTATTCACTCCAATGCATTGTATTAAAGCGTTAAACAGCTATTTGAGAGCTAATCCTATGGCACAAGTTTTTTACACCTCCGATTCAAAAATACTTATATTTCCGGTCTTGCAAGGCTCATTCCAACAAGTAAAAAACGCTTCACAATATGATATTAAGTTATAGCGAAAATTTAATTGCTGAACCAGTAACCTTGCATTAAACCAGCGATACCATTATTCAAGACATTATGAGACAGCAGAGAAAATAACTTGCCGCGACCCTTCTGATGACCGGGCAAATCGTTTACCATACCGGTCGCACGCCACCACGGATAATGAACAGACTATGCAAGATAGCGTCAACCAGCCCGGATTTTTATTCCACGATTATGAAACCTTCGGCACCAGCCCTTCCCTCGACCGGCCGGCGCAGTTCGCCGCCATCCGCACCGACGCGGAGCTGAACGTGCTCGGCGAGCCCGAAGTGTTTTACTGCAAACCCGCTGACGATTACCTGCCGCAGCCGCAGGCGGTGATGATCACCGGGATCACGCCGCAGGAAGCGCTGGCCAAAGGGGATAATGAGGCCACATTTGCCCGCCGCATCCACGATCTGTTCACGGTGCCGCAAACCTGTATCGTCGGCTATAACAACGTGCGCTTTGATGACGAAGTGACGCGGAATATCTTCTATCGCAACTTCTATGACCCTTATGCCTGGAGCTGGCAGCACGATAACTCGCGCTGGGATCTGCTCGACGTGATGCGCGCCTGCTATGCCCTGCGCCCGGAAGGGATCGCCTGGCCAGAGAATGACGAAGGGTTGCCGAGCTTCCGGCTTGAACATCTGACCGTCGCCAACGGTATTGAACACCAGAACGCCCATGACGCGATGGCCGACGTATACGCCACCATCGCCATGGCGAAACTGGTGAAAACCCGGCAGCCGCGGCTGTTTGATTATCTCTACAGCCACCGCAATAAGCGCAAGCTGGCGACGCTTATCGACGTGCCGCAGATGAAGCCCCTGGTGCATGTCTCCGGCATGTTTGGCGCCGCGCGCGGCAACACCAGCCTGGTGGCGCCCCTGGCCTGGCATCCGGAAAACCGCAATGCGGTGATCATGGTCGATCTGGCGGGGGATATGGCGCCGCTGCTGGAACTGGATGCCGACGCCCTGCGCGAGCGGCTTTACACCCCGCGCGCCGAGCTTGGCGATCTGCCGGCGGCGCCGATCAAGCTGGTGCATTTAAATAAATGTCCGGTACTGGCCCAGGCCAATACCCTGCGCCCGCAGGATGCCGACCGGCTGGGGATCTCTATTCAGCGCTGTCTGGAGAACGCCCAGCTGCTGCGGGCGAATCCGCAGGTGCGCGAGAAGGTAGTGGCGGTCTATGCCGAAGCCGAGCCGTTCGTGCCGTCCGAAAACGTCGACGCCCAGCTGTACAATGGGTTCTTTAGCGATGCCGACCGCGCGGCGATGAAAATCGTGCTGGAAACCGAACCGCGCAATCTGCCGGCGCTGGATATCACCTTCGCCGACAAGCGCATCGAACGCCTGCTGTTTAACTACCGGGCGCGCAACTTCCCCGGCACGCTCGATGAACATGAGCAGCAGCGCTGGTTAGAGCACCGTCGTCAGGTATTTACGCCTGAGTTTTTGCAGGCCTATGCCGATGAGCTGCAGATGCTGTATCAGCAGTATGCGGATGATAAAGAGAAGCTGGCGCAGCTGAAGGCGCTGTGGCAGTACGCGCAGGATATTGTCTGATTGGCGGACATGCCCGGGCTACAAACGATGACCGGGGAGGACGCCTGACCGTAGGCCCGCGCAAGCGCAGCGCCGCCGGGCATTGCCTCCCCAGTTCGTGCTTACCTTTTTGCCCGGTGGCGGCTTCGCCTTACCGGGCCTGGGCGCTGGTACCAGAGTAACCCGGGTAAGACGCCTCGCGTCGCACCCGGGAACGTTGCTTAGCTTTTCGCGCGGCTGGCGATGATTTCATCCGCCACATTACGCGGCGCTTCCGCGTAATGGTGGAACTCCATGCTGTAGGTTGCCCGTCCCTGAGACATCGAGCGCAGCGTGGTGGAATAACCAAACATCTCCGCCAGCGGCACGTCGGCGCGGATGATCTGGCTGCCGAAGCGCTCTTCCATCCCCTGCACCATCCCGCGACGGGAAGAGAGATCGCCCATAATATTCCCGGCGTACTCTTCCGGCGTCTCCACCTCGACGTGCATCACCGGCTCAAGGATCACCGGGTCCGCTTTGCGCGCGCCCTCCCGGAAGCCGAAGATCGCCGCCATGCGGAACGCCATCTCCGAGGAGTCCACGTCGTGGTACGACCCGAAGGTCAGGGTCGCTTTCACGTCAACCACCGGATAGCCCGCCAGCACGCCGGTGCCCATCGCTTCGCGCAGCCCTTTCTCCACGGAAGGGATGTACTCGCGCGGCACCACGCCGCCTTTGGTGGCGTCCTCGAAGACGAAACCGCTGCCCGGCTCCAGCGGCTCCAGGGTCAGTACGACGTGGCCATACTGCCCTTTGCCGCCGGACTGGCGCACAAATTTGCCTTCCACGTCCGTCACTTTCTTGCGCAGGGTTTCGCGGTAGGTGACCTGCGGACGGCCAATGTTGGCCTCGACGCCAAACTCGCGCTTCATCCGGTCGACAATGATCTCCAGATGCAGCTCACCCATGCCGGAGATAATCGTCTGGCCGGACTCTTCATCGGTATGCAGACGGAACGACGGATCTTCCGCCGCCAGCCGCTGCAGCGCGATGCCCATTTTCTCCTGGTCCGCTTTGGTCTTCGGCTCAATCGCCAGCGAAATCACCGGCTCCGGAAACTCCATCCGTTCGAGGGTAATGATCGCATCCGGATCACACAGCGTATCACCGGTGGTCACATCCTTCAGACCGACGCAGGCCGCGATATCCCCGGCGTGCAGTTCGTCAACTTCGTGACGGTCGTTGGCCTGCATCAGCACGATACGCCCGATGCGCTCTTTCTTACCCTTCACCGGGTTCCACACCGCATCGCCTTTCTTCAGCGTCCCGGAGTAGACGCGGATAAAGGTCAGCTGGCCGACGTAGGGGTCGGTCATCAGTTTGAACGCCAGCGCCGACAGCGGCTCATCGTCGCTCGGATGGCGTTCCGCCGGCTGGCCTTGCTCATCAACGCCCTGTATCGCCGGAATATCCAGCGGCGACGGCATCAGCTCCACCACCGCATCGAGCATGCGCTGCACGCCTTTGTTTTTAAAGGCGCTCCCGCAGAGCACCGCCTGGATCTCCCCCTTCACCGTGCGTTGGCGCAGACCGGCGACGATCTCCGCCTCGTCCAGCTCACCGGTTTCCAGGTATTTATCCATCAGCTCATCGCTGGCTTCCGCCGCCGCCGAGACCATTTTCTCCCGCCACTGCTGCGCCGTCGCCAGCAGATCGTCTGGGACTGGCCCATAGCTAAAGGTCATGCCCTGGGTGGCGTCATCCCACAGGATGGCGCGCATTTTCACCAGGTCGACGACGCCGGTGAAATGCTCTTCGGCGCCAATAGGTATCACAATCGGCACCGGGTTAGCCTTCAGACGGTCGATCATCATCTGCACCACGCGGAAGAAGTCCGCGCCGGGGCGGTCCATCTTGTTGACGAAGGCCAGCCGCGGAACGTGGTATTTATTCGCCTGGCGCCAGACGGTCTCCGACTGGGGCTGCACCCCGCCGACGGAGTCATACACCATCACCGCGCCGTCGAGCACGCGCATGGAACGCTCCACCTCAATGGTGAAATCCACGTGCCCCGGGGTGTCGATGATATTGATCCGGTGCGGCTCGAAGCTGCGGTCCATACCCGGCCAGAAGCAGCTCACCGCCGCCGAGGTAATGGTGATCCCGCGCTCCTGCTCCTGGGCCATCCAGTCGGTGGTTGCCGCGCCATCGTGTACTTCACCCAGCTTATGGCTCATCCCGGTATAAAACAGGATGCGCTCGGTGGTGGTGGTTTTACCGGCATCGATATGCGCGGAGATACCGATGTTGCGATAACGTTCGAGAGGGATGGGTCGGGGCATGATGCGTCCTTAGTCGTTTTGACGGTCAGTCTGCGGTCGAAATGATCCGCAGTTCATTTAACTGCGTCTATCTTAGTACAACTGTACGAGTATATTCGAACTATTTTTGCTATCATTACGATTGGGCAGGTTGCGGCGGCGCGCGTGGTATCTGAACCGGAGTTTGGGTATAGTAGCCGCCAGCCGCCGATATGGGCTGCGGCTGCCATGCGCCGCGCCACCGCCGACACAGGATTATTATGATCGCCAATCACCCCGAACGAGAACAAATTCGCCTGGAAAATGTCCTTTCCGCGCTCGGTAACCCACTGCGACTGGAGATCATTCGTACGCTGGCCGACGGCAGCGAGCTGAGCTGCAACGCCCTGCGCCAGGAGGAGGTGGCCAAGTCCACCATGACCCACCACTGGCGCGTCCTGCGCGACAGCGGTGTGATCTGGCAACGGCCTCAAGGACGGGAGAACATGATTTCGCTGCGCCGGGAAGATCTGGACGCCCGTTTTCCCGGCCTGCTGGATACGCTGCTGAAAGTTATGGTGCAGGCAGGATAAGCTCTTCTGCCGGGTGGCGCTTCGCTTACCCGGCCTACATAACCATTAAATTTCAGAAGGTTAACCATCACCGTAGGCCCGCGCAAGCGCAGCGCCGCCGGGCAAAAGATATCGCACCGAGCCAAACGAAAAAAAAGCCGGAGGTTCCCCTCCGGCTTTTCTTATTTACATCACGCTATGCCTTAGGCCACATCTTCGTACTGCGGCACCGGGTTGCGGAAGCTTTTGGTCACGCAGGCCAGGTAGACCAGACCGATACCGGCCCAGATCAGGCCCAGAATCATCGAGCTCTCTTCCAGGTTGACCCACAGCGCGCCAACGGTCAGGGCGCCGCACATCGGCAGGAACAGATACTGAAAGTGGTCTTTCAGCGTCTTGTTGCGCTTCTCACGGATCCAGAACTGGGAAATCACCGACAGGTTAACGAAGGTAAACGCCACCAGCGCACCAAAGTTAATCAGCGCCGTCGCCATCACCAGGTCGAAGTTAATCGCCAGCAGCGCAATCGCGCCGACCAGGATGATGTTCATCGCCGGAGTGCGCCAGGTCGGGTGCACGTAGCCGAAGAAGCTTTTCGGGAACACGCCGTCGCGGCCCATAACGTACATCAGACGCGCCACGCCAGCGTGCGCCGCCATACCGGACGCCAGTACGGTGATGGTGGAGAAGATCAGCGCGCCAACCTGGAAGGCTTTACCTGCCACGTAGAGCATAATTTCCGGCTGTGACGCATCCGGATCTTTAAAGCGCGAGATATCCGGGAAGTACAGCTGCAGGAAGTAGGTGGCAAAGATGAAGATCAGGCCGCCGATCAGCGCGGTCAGGAAGATCGCGCGCGGAATGACGCGCTCTGCATCTTTGGTCTCTTCAGACAGGTTGCTGATGCCATCGAAACCGGTAAACGAGAAGCACAGGATCGTCGCCCCGGTAATCATCGGGATCACGTGAGCGTCACCGGACCAGAACGGACGGCTGCTGGCCAGCGTACCGGCGCCCTCGCCTTCAAACACGCCATAAATCACCATGCCGAGGATAACGGCGATCAGCACCACCTGCAGCACCACGATCACGGTGTTGAAGTTGGCCACGGATTTAATGCTGCGCAGGTTAAAGGCGGTCATAAAGGCGACCAGCGCGATAACAAACACCCACGACGGAATCGAAGGCACCAGCGCTTCAAAATAGATTTTCGCCAGCAGAATGTTGATCATCGGCGCGAACAGGTAGTCGAGCAGCGAGGACCAACCCACCATAAAGCCAACGGTCGGGCTGATGGATTTCTGCGCATAGGTATACGCCGAGCCGGCAGAAGGGTAACGACGTACCAGCTTGCCATAGCTCAGGGCAGTAAACAGGATAGCGATTAACGCAAAGGCGTAGGCCGTCGGCACGTGACCGTCGGTCATACCAGAGACGATACCAAACGTATCGAACAGCGTCATCGGCTGCATATAGGCCAGGCCCATCATTACAACCGGAACTAACGTAAGCGTTTTACGTAATTCCACGCGAGAGGTATTTGGAGTAGCGTTATGCGACATAGTTATCCCCTTTTACGGTGAACGCCAGCGCGTAAGCAAAAAATTGCCCCATTTCTTTCTATTCCTCAGCGACAACGACTGTCGGTTTTTAGTAAATATCTATCCGGTACGAAGCCCGGCCTCTTGGTATTGAATGATGTGTCTTTCGACCAAAAAAATAACCGACACTTTAAAAAAAAGCGTCGGCTAGTCTCTGGTTTTCAGGCCGCATATTTTGCAACAAATTCAACGGCGTTGACAAGATGTTATGAAGTTCATTGCGTAAGCATATTTTTTAACGTGCTAATATCTATACGGTTTCCATATGATAAATTGTAAAAATAGCACTATTTGCTAATAGCGTTTCCCGCCACCATTTGCCAGCCAAACCGCAGGTGGCGTCATTCCAGGCGATCCACGCGCGTTGACGAGGCGAAAGCCCGCGCACGGTCATGCAGACCAGCTCGCCGCTGTCCAGCAGACCCTGCACCTGATAGCGCGGCAGGCACCCCCAGCCCAGCCCCAGGCGCAGCAGCGCCAGCTGCCCCGTAACGTCACATACCGTCAGGGTCTCCTGATCGCCGAGCAGCGCCCCGCCCTCGCCGGTGGCGACCGCGCGGTAACGGCGCAGAGTTCGCCAGCTCAACGGGGCGCGACGCTCCGCCAGAGGATGCTGCGGGGAGACCACCAGCTCCAGATCCAGCTCGCCAAGGGGAAGATAATCATAGCCGCTCAGCGGCGGCGGCTCGCCGAGCGCCCCCAGCAGGAGATCGGCCTGCCCTTCAGTCAGCGGCCGCCAGTCCAGCAGCGAGGGGTTCAGCGTGAAGTGCAGCCGGGTCAGCGGCTGCTGTTGATAAAATGCGGCGATCAGCGGCGAGAGTTGCGCCACGGGAAAGGTGCTGTCCACCGCCAGGCGGAGGGTATGCTCCCACCCCTGCTGCAGCTTAACCGCCCGGATCTCCAGTTCGCGGGCGATATGCAGCACTTCCCGTCCTTTCTCCAGCAGCATCTGTCCGGTGGGGGTAAAGCGCGCGCGGTGACCGCTGCGGTCGAGCAGCTGAATATTGAGATCGCTTTCCAGCCGGTGAATGGTGTAGCTCAGCGCCGAGGGCGTTTTAAAGAGCCTTGCCGACGCCGCGGCAAAGCTCCCCTCTTTTTCCAGTGCGTCGAGGATCACGAGGACATCCAGCAGTGGTTTCATCGCTACCCCCTTACGGTATGCGAATCACCGCTGGCGGATCACTCCATCGGCATCACCAGCGGATCGGGGTACTGGTACTCAAACCCCAGCTCATTGCAGATTCGATTGCCATCCACAATCTTACCCTGGCCGCCGTCCGGGCTGTCACTGAACACCGGCGGCGGCAGCCCCAGCTCGCGGGCCATCTGCGGATAAAAGAGGCCGCGCGCCGGATGGCGGGGCGCACATAGATTATAGATGTGCCCGCCCTTCGGAGCCTGCAGCAGCAGTTCGATGGCGGCCACCACATCCTGCAAATGCACCAGATTGACCACATGCTGGCCATCCGGCGCCGACTTGCCGGCGAAAAAACGTCCCGGATGTCGGGACGGCCCCACCAGCCCGGCGAGGCGCAGAATATCCACCGACGTCCCCGGCAGGTTGTGCAGCCAGTCTTCCAGCTCCTTGAGCACCTGCCCGCTGGCGGTTTCCGGCAGTCGCGGGGAGTTCTCTTTCACCGTGCCGTTGACGTTGCCATACACCGAGGTGGAGCTGGTGAAGACGATCCGCGGAATATGGTAAGCCAGCGCGGTATCGACGATCTCCTGCACCGCCTGTAGATAAAACCCTTCCCCTGCCCCGGTACGCCGGGCCGGCAGGGTGATCACCAGCGCATCGACGTTCATCAGCGCGTCGAGGTCCTCGGTATCACAGACCAGCTGTGGCTCCAGGCGCAGCGGATAGCTGTCGATCCCGCACATCCGCGCCGCCTCCACGCCATCCTGCGTAGTTTTACTGCCGGTAACCTGCCAGCCTCGCGCCGTCAACGACAGCGCCAGCGGCATCCCCAGCCATCCCAAACCGACTATCGCGACCTTTTTCATCCCAGGCTCCTGACTCTTTCGCTGTGCTGATTACAGGCTACGCCAGCCAGCGGCAACTGACAATTTCTTCGCTCAATATGAAATGAATTAATGATAGAAAAAAGCCCTTGCTTTCTGCGGCGGAAGTGGTTTAGGTTAAAGGACATCAAATGCATAGTCATTCACAGAGAATTTTTATGAACCGCGTTCAATTTAAACACCACCATCATCACCATCATCCTGACTAGTCTTTCAGGCGATGTGTGCTGGAAGACATTTGGATCTTCCAGTGGTGCATGAACGCGCAGAGAGCCCCCGGAAGATTCACTTCCGGGGGCTTTTTTTTGGACCAAATTCGGACAGATTCAGACAGGTATTCAGAGGAAAAGAACAATGTTAGACAACACCCGTTTACGCATAGCTATTCAGAAATCAGGCCGTTTAAGCGAAGATTCACGCGAATTACTCAGCCGCTGCGGCATTAAAGTCAATTTGCACACCCAGCGTCTGATTGCGCTGGCGGAAAATATGCCAATCGACATTCTGCGCGTGCGTGATGACGATATCCCGGGCCTGGTGATGGACGGTGTTGTCGACCTCGGCATTATCGGCGAAAACGTGCTGGAAGAAGAGCTGCTCAGCCGCCGCGCCCAGGGCGAAGACCCGCGCTACTTCACCCTGCGTCGTCTGGACTTCGGCGGCTGCCGCCTGTCGCTGGCGACCCCGGTGGATGAAGCCTGGAACGGCCCGGCGGCGCTGGACGGCAAACGTATCGCCACCTCTTACCCGCACCTGCTGAAGCGCTACCTCGATCAAAAAGGTATCTCCTTTAAATCCTGTCTGCTGAACGGCTCCGTGGAAGTGGCGCCGCGCGCCGGCCTCGCCGACGCCATTTGCGACCTCGTCTCCACCGGCGCCACCCTGGAAGCCAACGGCCTGCGCGAAGTGGAAGTGATCTACCGCTCCAAAGCCTGCCTGATCCAGCGCGACGGCGAAATGGCCGACGCCAAACAGCAGCTGATTGACCGCCTGCTGACCCGTATTCAGGGCGTGATCCAGGCCCGCGAGTCGAAATACATCATGATGCACGCCCCGACCGAACGCCTTGAGGAAGTGGTTGCCCTGCTGCCGGGCGCCGAGCGTCCGACCATTCTGCCGCTGGCAGGCGACAAGCAGCGCGTGGCGATGCACATGGTCAGCAGCGAAACCCTGTTCTGGGAGACCATGGAAAAACTGAAGGCGCTGGGCGCCAGCTCCATTCTGGTGCTGCCGATTGAGAAAATGATGGAGTAATCGGCCAGCCGGTCACGGGACACACAGGGGAATACAATCATGAGCTTCAACACAATCATCGACTGGAACGGCTGTAGCGCAGACCAACAACAGCAACTCTTAACGCGCCCGGCGATTTCCGCCTCCGACAGCATCAGTAAAACGGTGACGGAGATCCTGAATAACGTCAAAGCCAACGGCGACGCGGCGCTGCGCGAATACAGCGCGAAGTTTGATAAAACCACCGTCGCCGCGCTGCAGGTGAGCGAGGCCGAGATCGCCGCCGCCGGCGAGCGCCTCAGCGACGAGCTGAAGCAGGCGATGGCGGTGGCGGTGAAAAACATTGAGACCTTCCACAACGCGCAACAGCTGCAGGCGGTGGATGTCGAAACGCTGCCGGGGGTGCGCTGCCAGCAGGTCACCCGCCCTATCGCCTCCGTCGGGCTGTACATTCCCGGCG
>ERZ791937.202-NODE-202-length-15019-cov-10.371558_pt1 | contig 15019 bp, 24 predicted proteins | sample MGYA00510124_ERZ791937 | MGnify/ENA primary metagenome ERZ791937 (study PRJEB30046, sample SAMN00993239) | human gut metagenome | study: EMG produced TPA metagenomics assembly of the A metagenome-wide association study of gut microbiota in type 2...
AGCGCCAGGGCGCCACGCAGTGTTCCCGCCGCCGCCGCCGCTGCGCGCTGCCGGAACGTCAGCTCCTGGCTGGCCGTGGCCAGCGTTCGCGTTGAGGTGGTCAGGGTACGCTTGGCGTCAGACTCAGCGATATCTGCGGCCAGAACCTCTTTTGTGGCTTCTGCCAGGCTCTTTTTCCCGCGTGCCTCAGCTATATTGGCCTCGCTGATGGTGCGGGCATTTTTCGCGTGCTCTGCTTCATAGCTGGCCGTGATGCCATACTGCTTATTCACCTCTGCTTGTTTGGCATAATACTCATCCAGCGCAAACGCCTTCTCGCGCTCCGCCTGCGCCGCCTGAATAGTTTGTACGGCTGCTTTCTGCCGCGCCAGTGCCTCTTCTCGCAGCGTGCGGGCATTGTTGATAGACGCCTGCGCGCCATCTACCGCCGCCTGCGATGCGGCAATCTGAGCCTGTCGCTGTAGCTCCAGACTTTGGGTGCTACTGGTCAGCGCAGTACTCATACCTTCGGTCAGCGCCGAGATCGCCGCAGTGGTGAAACTGCTGCCGGTAACGCCACTACCGGCAGACAGATTCGCCAGTACGTTACGCATCTCATCCAGCCCGGTAAGCCGTAGTGACCCCAGCTTTTCGATACGTTTATCCAGCCTGGAAAATTCAGCATCAGCGGCTTTTACACCTACGCCGATCCCCTTAAAGGCAGCCTCAGTTTTTGCCGCATCAGCCTGTGCTTTTTTGTTGAACTGCTGTGCGTTGCCATCCGCCTGACGCATTGCGTCAGCGAACTGCGAATTAAACGTCGCACGGTTGAGGTGCAACGCGACAGCGAGTGATGCTACATCAGCCATTTCCAAGAACCCTCAGGCAGTTTTCAAAATCATCATCCCGGGCTACGGCAGAGGGTGCTGTAGATGACTGTGGAGCCGCCAGTGGTGGTTCTCCCTCTTCTTTAAGGAGCGCAAAGTACGCCTCCCAGTAGGTCAGGATGTTCGCCGGCATGGCGGCCAGTTTCGTGGGGTCCGGCTCACCCCAGCGATCTGCCAGCGTAAACAGGGTGCGCAGCTGGGGTGATTCGGTTAGTTTTTTTTGGCATCTTCCAGTGTGCCGATAGCATGACGCTGTACGGCAATGACCGCCTCCAGCAGATCTGCTCCCGAATGGGCTGACAGAAAAGCCTCTGCGGCCGGGAGTTCATCCGCTGCCGGGCGGCTTCCGTCCTCATTTACCAGCGCAGAGAGAAACAGTGTGATGCCACGGATAGAGGTCTGGCGAGCGTTGTCATCGCTCTTTTCCAGCGCCTGCAGATCGGCTTCATAATCCCATAGTTCCTCCTGCGTCAGACGGCGAATAAAGATCTGCTGACCAAGCAGCGTAATCGGGTGGGCTTTGATAATAGGGTTGAGAAGGTTTTGATAATTCACAGTCGTTATTCCTTTTATTCACTACCACTATTGGCGGCGTTCGTGGTAGTCCATTTCACGCCGCCGTTCTGCTTGCCGTATACCTCGTCCTGCAGGACTTTACCATCAGGCTGGTCAACGGCCTGCTGCGCCCATCCGGATAGCACCAGCTCCATTTCCGCCGAGCGCCCATTTGGGAAGTCGAAGAAAAACACCACGGTCTTATTGGCCTCCGCCGCTTCCAGCAACGCCTGCTGATTCGCATCCGTCGGATCGGCAATAAACACCAGGGTTTTATCCTCACCCTCGCCCATATCGGCCATGTATTTCGGATCACGGTCAATCAGGCGTGTCACCTTCATGAAGGTACCCTTTTTGCCTACCGCACCGATGGCCATCGTACTTTGCAGTAGCTTTGCGGCCGCCTTCAGCGTGCCTTTCATACCCCAGTACGTGCGGGTTCCCGCCGGAATGCTTGCATATTCCGAGGGGCTTTTAATGACGTTTTCACCCATTTTTTTCTCTCTCTTTTTGACTACCGGCCTTCCAGCCCATAGCGAATTTCAGCTGCCAGTATCGACAGCACTTTTTCGACGTTGTAATCCAGCGCCGGACGAATAAACGGCTTAGCCACCTGTTTCACCGTGCCGAACTCCTGCGCCAGCGCTTTCATGTGATGCGCTTTGCTGGGACCGACTCGAAACGTGATGAGAGTCCCGTAGCGCTCGCTCTTTGCTGCGCTGGTTGAGCTACGGATTTTGATCGTGTCGCGCATGTGCGGCCCGCCGCTTAACTCGTCGTAGCCGGCGTTTTGCTGCATATCTTCCTGCACGATGGCCAGCGCCCGGCGCCCGGCATCACGCAACAACTTGGTGCTGACTTTCTTGTCCATATCGAAAATCAGGCGTTCAAAATCCTTCCCCGATGGGAATTTCATCTCAATGCGCATGGGGTTACTCCGGAGTGGTGAATATAAAGTCGCGCACCAGACGGTACTGGATGCGACCACTGGTCAGCGTGATCTTGTCCTGCTGGATACTGCCGCGCGTCACGTAACTGACCGGACAATCCTCAAGACGGCTTTGCACAATGGCTTTCCATTCTGACCAAATCTGCTTATCCAGCATCAGCAGGCGGCTGTAGTTATCGATCAGATAAATCGCCACCTGTATGCGGACAGAGGAAAGCCCAGTTCTGGCCAGGCCAGCCCCTACCGGCGCATCCGAAATACGCTGATATGTCACCCCTTCCTGGACCGTGTCCGGCAGTAAAAGCGGATGCGCATTCATGCCGGTGATGCGCTCCAGCGCACCCTTAATCGCCAGCTCTATCATGCCGACCGTCAGCCTCCCCCGTGATAATGATCCGGTCCGTTTTGCGGTCGATATTACGGACGGTATAAACCAGATTTTTCGTCGTGATTTTCCAGTCGATATCAACCAGCACACCCGGATAGACCGTAAACAGGCAGGTTTCCACCACCTGCTGCTGATCCAGCGTGCGGACTTTCCGCCCCGATACCAGCTCCCGTTTTGCCCACGCTTTTCCCGATTCAACCTGCTTTTCCGGTAGCGGTTCGCCCAGCGGCCCCCGACCGGACTGAACGTAGCTAATCGCAATGCGACAGTTCATATCACCCGGTTTCAGGCTCATAGCGTATGCTCCTGCAGGGGGAAAAGAAGATGCCTCACCGCAGCGGTTTCCAGCCACTGTCCGGTATGGCCATTCAGATACGCATCGCTGACCAGAAACTGAATGGCCAGACGGATATCTTCATCCGCGATAAATCCGCGGACGGTTTCCGGGAGTGCCTGCAGCTCTTCATCACTGGTGACCAGCTTGCAGTAATAATCACGCTCGATGCTCCGCTGCGCGGCGTTCACCATTTGCGTGAGCATGGCGTCATGCTCCGTGAAATCCAGTTCCAGGCGTAGCTGGTTTTTCACATCATCCAATGTCAGTATCAAAATCGCTGTCTCCCGGCTTCGGTTTCAGCGCGCGTTCGGCATCCTTCGGCCATACCGCGATACGGCGCTTAACCAGCTCTTCGGCGTGCGATCCTTCAAACCACGCGATATCACCACGGGAATAACGGCTATGCGGACCGAGGAACACAACGGATTTACGTTCTGCCTGTGCGACGACGTTCGCATGGTTTTCCTGTGCGGTCTCAGTCGCATGGTTGTCCTGTCCGGCCGTTTCTTCCGGCTCCACTGCTTTATTTTTCGCAGCCATACATTCTCCTTAAAGGGAAAAGCCCGCATATGCGGGCTTTATTAACAGAGGGGTGGGTTAGAACAGGACGCCGGTACCCAACACCAGCCCTTCCGGATGACGGAAGCCGATATCGTGTTCGAGGACGACGCGGATCAGCGACTGGTTTCGCGCAAACGCGGAAACCGTGTTGCCTTCGGCATCCAGATAAGTGGCTTCTCTGGAGAAATCGACCTTCATGGCGCCATCTTCACCGATAACAACATCATTAAAGTCAGCGAAATAAATTTCCGATTCCTTGCCACTTTCGCCCAGGTTAACCGGAATAGCGCTGGTATGCTGAATCGGATAGCCCTTGAGCATCCCCTGCGCCATTTCCGGGTAGACTTTGTTGCCGTTGCCGTCACGCAGGCCAAACAGCTTCATATAGGTACGGTTCGACATACCCCAGCCACAACGGATCATCAGGCTGTTGCCATCCATCGCCATCAAAATAATCTTGTCCAGGTACTCATCGACCGTGTTCAGGTTGATCGTGGAACCCGCTTCCCACGGCAGCAGGCGGTTCCACTGTGTCGCACGCGCCTTCATACCAATCGGTGTATCGCCGGTACCGTCATCGCGCATAAACGCTTTATCCTCACGAACAGAGATGGCGGTCAGAATATCCTGCAGGACCAGTTGCTCAACGTTAAAACCGGCGCGGCCAATCAGCTGGTTCGACATCGGGACCAGTGCGATCATGGTTTTGGCATTCAGTTTTACATCGTCGAATTTTGATTCAGACGATTTGGCATCCTTTCCTTCGCCGGTGTAGCTGGCTGTTGCACCGCCAGCCGAGCGCGGTAACGACAGATTACCGTTTGGCAGCGGAATGGAGCGGGCGCCCAGCTTACGGACGATGGTACGGTCGCTCAGCAGCTCGATGACTTCGTTTTGCATGTTCTCCGGGATGAGCGCCCCACCGGAACCCGCAGCGGTGGAAATGGCCATCGATACAGACTGATCATTCAGTTCTTCAGCGGCAAAGACCGCTGCATCACGCAGATCACCCTTCGCTGCGGCAATCGACATCACCATACGTGTCATACCTGCGCCTGTGTATTGCTTCGGCTCAGCTTTGACGATGACTGCCGGCCCCTGCTGGGTAGCCTTGACTGGCTTTGCGACCAGCGCCGCAGCACGTTCGGCGGCTTCCAGGCGTTCAATTTTGGCGCTGATATCAGTGAACTGCTGCTGCAGGTTCGCAAACTCCGTCAGCTGCTCCGCAGTCAGCGTGCCGCCGCTGGCGTCAATGGTTGCCAGGGCCTGAACCTGTTCGTTGATACCCGCACGCTGACGACGCAATTCTTCAATCTGTGGCATTTGATTTCTCTCTTTTTAGACATAAAAAAAGCAGTCTGCTGGCTGCTTAAGGTGACGCGGTTTGTGTTTGCGCCGGGTTACATTTTGGTTTGCAGGTCCATCGCGGCTGCCTGCATCTGAATGGAGGTTTTTTGACGGGGTTGCTGATACTTTGCCGCGATAGCATTGATCGCCGCCTGGGGGTCAGAGACTTCATCCGCCAGGCCGGCTGACACAGCGCCAGGGCCAAAATACAGCCCCGCCTGCGTATCAATGATGGCCTGCTGCTTCAGGCCGCGATATTCGGCCACTGACCCCGTAAACGTCTCGTACATTTCGTCGATCATGCCCTGGAACATACCCAGCGACTCTTCACTCAGTGGTTCATGTTGGGTGCCGTTATTTTTGTTATCTCCCCGGTAAATGGTGGTGAACGTCAGCCCCATTTTTTCTTCCATCTTCGACGTATCGAGGTGCTCCATGATCACACCAATCGACCCCACGCCACTGGTCTGGCTGACGATGATTTTGCTGCAGGCCGATGCGATGAAATACGCGGCGGAATACGCGCTGTAGTTCACAATCGCCGTGATGGGTTTCGTGTCGCGAGACTGATAAATGTAATCGGCCAGCTCCTTGCACCCCACCGCTGCGCCGCCGCCGGAGTTAATATCCAGAACGATTTCGCTGATTGAGGGGTCGTTTAACGCCGCCTGCAACTGACCGCGGATCCGCTCGTAGCTGGTCAGCTCGGAGCACATCGCCGTAATCTGCCCCCGGCGTGGAACGAGAATGCCGTGAACGGGGATCACCGCCACCCCGCCGGTGGGCTGGACCTGCTCAGCAGCAGGTGATTTACCCGGATTCAATGCCATCTGAATGACGGCATCTTCGGTGATCCCCTGAATACGGGGGATGAGCACTGCTTTCACAGAGTCCATTGTTTGCCGGGTAACGTAATGCGGCACACCAAAGACCATATCTGCCAGGTGCGGCAGGTTAATTAATTTCGTTGTCATGTTGTCTTCCAGGTCATCCCGCGCGGCGGGAAATAATCAGGCTCTGGCCAGAAGGGTTTCGATTTCGGCCAGCTGTTTTGCTGTCGGCGACTTATCGCCAGGAAGGATCTTCGCGCTGTCGACCATATTGAGCGGCGTCAGGTATTTGTCCCCGCCGGCAATTGGCGGCAGATTCTCCATACGCCGGATATCGTTAGTGGATAGCCATCCCCACTGGCGGCCAAGCGCATACGATTCATAGCGTGACTTCTGGTCGCCTCTCAGCAGCCCGGAAACGTTGAACTCGATGTACAAATCGCGGCGTTCGCTGGGGAGAAGCAGATCGCGCTGCAGCGCCCCCTCATGGCGTTTCAACCAGGCCAGCAGCGTGTACATCACGAACTGCAGCCCCTGGTGCTCGATGTTGTTGTTGGTCGCTTTCGCCAGCATCTGCACCATATGTGGCGGGATTTTATAGAGCCGACAGACCTCTTCCACGCCCCACTGTCGCGACTGTAGCAGCTGAGCCTTTTCGTTATCCTGTGACAGTTGTTTGTAGCTCATGCCCTCCTGCAGCAATGCCACAGAGAACATATTGTGAATACCGGAATGGCGCTCGGTCCATTTCGCCAGCAGGCGATCAATAGCATCCTGGCTTTTAATGGTCGCGGCCTCTTTCGGACGCTCGATCACCCCGCTCATCGTTGTCCCGCGCCGGAATGTCGCGGCCGCATGCTCCTCAACCGCCAGATTCAGCCCCAGAACATCGGCGTTCGTCTGAATGGGGGAACTACCGATATAGCCATCCAGAGAAAAGACCTTCACATGGTGCATCATGCGCATCGGCAGAATTTCGCCGACTTCCGGGAGCTGGTAATACGGCATACCGTCCGGCCCTTTCAGCACAATGACCTTTTTCGGGTTAATGGGGATCAGCTCTTTCGGGTAGCCTTTTCCGTCCCGTTCGATGATCGAGTAGCAATTTCCCTCCAGCCCCAGCAACCCCTGCTGCTGCTCGAAATACTCGAATGAGGTGTCTTTCCTGTTAGGCTGGGAGTGAATCAGGTCATAAACCGGGTGATCCGTCGCACGCTGGCGCCCACCATTATTATCCCGCCGGTAAAGTTCGCACGGCAGCTGCGCGACGGACTCCGCCAGGAGGGTGACACAGGCCCGGACCGCTGAAAGTCCAAGAGCGGTTTCCGGCGTGATTATGATGCCAGTTTTGCTCTGGCTTGAACGAACCCCGCCCAGCATGGCTTCCCAGAAGCTATTACCCGAGTATTGTCGGCCCCTGAACATCTGGGGTAGGAACATTATTTACCTCCGCCATTGCTGACGCCGGAGGAAAAGGCCCGGGTTGTCATATATGACCAGCCCAGACAAATAATCCCCCCTGTTATCAATCCCACTGATGGAGAAATAAGCCAGGCACCTGCGGATAACAATCCAGCACCAGTGAGGCCGACAATAAAACTCAGAACTGAAATTAGCATGCTATATCTTCCTCATCGTATACGGATGTCATCACTGAACTGTTAAGCATGGCGCGCCCCAGCCCCATCATTAAACCAACCGCACCATCTATCTTGTTCTGCCGCCCTTCTTTCCCGGGACGCACAATATCGTCACTTCCGGGAAGGTACTGGCCGACGATATTGGAAATACACCAGTTCATGACAGGGTGTCCGTCATGATGGAATCTCCCCGAGATGAGCGCAGCCTCAATCTCTCTCATAGGATCACTCATATGGGTAAAATTTTGTCTTATCTCGACAGGCTCAAGCCCCTCTTCCTCAAGCATGTGACGTAATGAAGTCGCGCCATAAGGATCAATGGGGCATTGGGCAATTTTTACGGTATTCCGCAGCTTCAGGATCGTTTCAAATATCAGTCTGTAATCAACTTCACCGCCATCGGTCGGGATCAACTTACCCTGTCGGACAAAGGACTGATAACGTTCTGCGGTACTCTTCAGCGCGGTCTCCTGCGAGTAAATGGTTTCTTCCGGTGCCCAGAACAGAGGAGAAACACAGTAAAAATGTGTTATTCCGTCTATTTCACGACGAAAAACCGGAACCACGGCATTGAGGTCAACTTTCGAGGCCAGATCGATACCCAGCCAGCATTCCTCCCCTTCAAAATCTGACAACTTAAGGGTTTTATCGGCCGCATCCATCCATTTTCTCAGGTCGTAATAAGCTGATTTTGCACTTACCCAGCGATTGAAATGTTTGGTCAGAATCTTGTTTGTCTGCCCGGGCGTCGACATACCCAATAATTGTTTCGCCCGGAGAAAATCTGCTTTTACCGAAATGCCATAGTTGGGGTTTGCCTTGATTAATGCCTCAGGAGTCGTCCAGTCATCATCATCATCAAGGCCATAAATCAGCCCAAATATGGTTTCATTTTCCTCGCCATTACGGGTTCTCCGCAGGATCTCGACAACCTGAGTACGCTTTTCATAGCAAGGGGATGTAATGTCATAGCCGGCGGTGGTGATGATCAGTGTCATCGGTTGTTCACGAGCCCCCATACCGGTGGTCATGGTGGTGTAAAGCGCATCAGTAGTATGTTCGTGATATTCATCAATGATGGCGCATGATGGCGAATCACCATCCCCCGGGTCACCGATCACAGGCGCAAAAACCGAACCGTCAGGGCGCGTCATTTTTTTTGCCCAGGGTTTTATCGAGAATTTTTGCCGCAATGCCGGCAGCTTTTTCACCATTTGCAGCGCCGGAGAAAATACCTTCCATGCCTGTTTTTCAGTCGTGGCGCCGCAATAGACTTCTGCACCATGCTCGCCATCTGCACAAAACATATAATTTCCTACAGCAGCGGCAATAGCGGATTTCCCGTTCTTTCTGGGCACCTCGATATAGATTTCAGAGAAACGACGCAGGCCTGTCTTCTTGTGTACCCATCCAAACGGTACGCCAAGAGCGAACTTCTGCCAGGCTTCAAATTCAATTCGGAGTTTACGCCGGGCCCATTCCCCTGAGGTATGAGGCATTTTCTGGGCAAAACGAAGAAATCGTTCTGCTTTGTTTTTATCGAAGCGGTAGGGCCAGTGGGGATCCTTTGCTCGTTCGAGGTCGTCCAGATGTCGCTGACAGGCAAGTATCGTTAACTGACACGCCAGAATCTTCCCGCCAACGATATCCCGCGCATACTGGTTCGCTGCATTGACGTTCGGATAGGTTGCCATCAGTCAAACTCATCGAATTCATTCCCGTCATCGTCCGGATCCTTTTGTCCGCTGGTCATGCGAAGACGACTGAGCGGATCTAACCCCAACAGAGAGCCCAGGCGGGCAAGCTGGGAAACCGAGTCATTCCGGACATTAACTGCAGGGTGTTTTTTCAGCCCCCCCATTTCACTTTCTGAGGTCAGTCCGCTGGCCAGCATTTTTTCGGCTTCGAGCATCAGATGAAAAGCATTGCAGTAAGCCAGCAACAAAGGTGCGTCCTCCAGCTCAAACACCCCTCGGTCGATGAGTATTTTGCTTTGCGTCTTCCACATTCTTATTGCCGCCTCCCCCATTAACTCAGCGGGAGGCGCAATACGTGTTAATTTGCTTTTTTGCCCGGTGGGTAAAGTGGGTTTTCGGCCACCACCGGACGATCGAATTCCTCCGGCCATAAACGTTCCTTTGATAGATGAAACCTTCCGGAAAAAAGTTTCTTATTTCTGGCGTGTAAAAATAGACTTCAACGGGCAGTCCCGAAGCGCGAAAGGGGTCAGGGATTTGATCCCCCCTCCCCCCTGGCTGCAGCTGCCTCAGTCGAGGTGGAGGTCGTCATTCCGGCTGCGCCGGCGGCGAATACGGTTCGCACTGCGTGGGCCGGCATATCTCAGACGTTCAATGAACACCTGTTGTTATACCGGCGGTCAGGATCCTGTCGCTGTAGCAGATCCTCCATCGGCCTGCAGTACGCTTTCTGGAAGCCGTTCATCTAATGGCTGGTTCTCGAAAACCTTCATCCCAAACTGACCGATCCAGGTGCTAACTGAGTTGATGTTCCCTGCGATGAAGTCGGTCACCTCGGCGATCAATCCTTTAACGACGACATCCGTGCTCTGACGCCAGTAATTCTCAATCGCGACCAGCAACGGATCGGAACCATTACTGACAGATTGTTCACCTACGCTATACGTTTTTTTCTTCGCGCTATCGGTTATACATCGCAGCTGGCTGGTCTGGACGGCTCCAACCTCTGCCGCAATTACCTGCATCGTCAACGTAGCCACTTTGTTCCCGTCTGCATCAGCGCTGGATGCATAGAACATGGAGAGCGTCAGATCCGTGCGTTGATACATCATTGCTTACCTCCCCTACGATGGCGGGAACGACGACCGCCTGGAAGCGGAGATTGTTGCTCCTGTACCAGCTCACCCACTAAAGGTTCCTGAGCCGACTCAGCAGCCGGTGCCGGTGCAATATCATGCGCAATCGTCAGTTTCAGCAGTGGGCGGCCGCCCTGGACGTGCTCAAAATGGATGCCATGCACGGCTTCATTCATTCGTGACTGACCATCCGTCTCCAGAACGGTCAAAACGCCATCAACGTATTCAATTTTGAAACTCTTCATCGGGTTCTCTCTGTTGCTGTTTTCTTGCTGTGGCAGGTCCAGCACAATGACTCCAGATTAAAGTCATCATCGGTACCGCCATGAGCTTTAGGAATGATGTGGTCGACACTTGAGGCTTTCGTGGCAATACCGTCTCGTCTGCAGTTCTGACAAAGGTATTTATCCCTCTTCATGATACGGGCCCGTTTAATTTCCCACGGTCGACCATAACCACGTTCCTGCCGAGTTTTTCCGGGCTGGTAGTTACGCCAGCCATCACCAGCGTGTTGCTGCCGATGCATCTCACAGTATCCACCGACATCATTGGTCACAGTCGCGCATCCTCTGTGCCGGCAAGGTCGTTTAGCTCGTGGCGGCATAAGCATCCTCGAGCATGAGTTGAGGGAGAAGAGTTAAAGCGGTACTGTCGATGGGAAACTCTGAAACAGACAGCAATGAGCATGACAATCCGTCACACTCAATCGCCACCAGCTTCTCGTCTACGTATGCAATTTTTAAGTTCTTCATCGCGTTACCTTTTGCGAATAAAAAAGCCCCGCAGATGCGAGGCCATTCAGTTGATATCCCCACAAAGGGATAAACATCATCTTATCCCTTACTGGGGATAGACGTTGTTACTGATTCGTAAATCCGCTCACAGGTCATTCCTGCGGTGTAGCGTTCGTCAGCGATTGCAGCATACCGTCGAGCTTCTTCTGCAAGGTTTCCAAGCATGTCGGCGAGCACTCCGGCGGTGGCGCCGGTTGTTTTGCTTCTGACGGTAACGGCAAGACTTGCGGTGTGGCTTGCGGCGTCCAGGCGGGTGGCAAGGTTTTTTGCCTGCTGCCGCAGCTGGCTAACAGTATCAGAGAGATTAGCGGCAGCAGTACGCGCTGCAGCTGTTTGCGCTTGAGCATTTTTTACGGCCTCATCGCGGGCGATCAGACGCCCCTGTTCAATCATCCGGGCAACGGTCTGCGCATTCACTTCCTGAGTCGATTCGGCAATATCACGTTGCAACCATTTCGATTGCCACTGTGTGTCCTTCCAGTATGCGCCTGCAGCAAATGCACCTGTGAGGATCAAACCAATCAAAACACCTTTTACTTTAGCCTCCATCATCAAGCCCCCAGCATGTCAGCGCACTTTCCTGATCTCGGCGTGTTACCTGCCCATAGCAGTTATTGGAGCGCACCCGGCAATCCTTCCCTCCGTCTTTTATCCACCAGCGAATCGCTTCACATGCGCCCTTACGATCACCGGCGTTAATCCGCTGATAGAACGTAGACGGGAAGCATTTTCCGGGCCCGATGTTGTATGGACAGAACGAGGCAATACCTACTTTTTGTGGCGGGGTCAAAGGGACATGGATATTCCGATCCACCCATGCCAGCGCTTTGTCGCGCTCTATCGCGTTTACCTGATCGCATTTGGCCTTGGTCAGTTTCATACCCTGAGTGACTGGTTTACCATCTATACGCGTGGCCCCACGGCAAATTGTCCAGATCCCCTGACTGCCATCGCGATACGCTGTAAGACTGTTTCCTTCTTTCTCATCCAAGAACTGATCCATCAATGTTGGAGCTGATGCACCAGCAGCCATGAGGGCCAGCATTGCGGCACTAAGTTTCGCTCTGTTTCCCATCACCACTCCGTGCCGCTTTGCGCCGGTCATCTTTAATTTTGAAATACAGATTCGTCAGGTACGTAAGCAGACCAAAAAGAAGGCTGCCAAGCACGCCAATGGCTGCCCATTGTGATGGACTGACTTTATCTAGCACCTGAAGCATCCAGAACCCGGCGTTTCCAGCTGATGCGCCATAGGCAATGCCGGTTGTTAGTTTGTCCATGCGATACATACTCCACCTCCGGGTTAACGGGGTGCTAAAAATGATAAAAAAACAGGCCTCAGGCTCAACCGAGAAGCGAGACTTGAAGGATTTACCTAGGCCTAAAAAGCAAAAACCCCGCCGTCTGGCGAGGTTCTTATGGTTAAGCTATGTGTCAAAGTAATCACTCTTAACAGATTACGATAGTTTTTGCGTACGCGTGAGTAAATTAAGTTGGAAGGGGTAAAGTGTTAACCTTATACTTATCGGCATCGTAAATTAGCGTGAAATGATGTGCTCGCTAATTCCTCCTTCTAGAGTCTTACTCCAAGACTCGTGCGGTAGCTATGCCCAAAGCAAATTTTCAGCTCAAAATTTAACCAATGGATTCTAAATGCGCATTCCGACATCGTTGAAGAAGCAACCTGTGATCGAGGCTGCTTTCGAGTTACGTTACCCAAAAGATACCCAAGTTTCTGAAATAGTTCCGGGCTTTCTTTTTCACGCATTAGGTTGCAAGAAACCAGTAATTAGTTTGCCACCTAGCCAAATCCCAAAAAACGTAAGGGAAGATGATGAGCAGTTACATTATGCACTTGTTTCACGCTTAGAAGTTGAAGATTATTTCATTGGTCTCAGTGATCATGGCATCGTTATATCAACCTCTGGTGCTTACAAGGGCTGGACACATTTTAAGTCAATGATTCTAAAGGTTTTAGTGGAACTTGATAAGCTACACCTTAATAACAACATTAGTAGATACTCCATCAAATATGTCGATTTCTTTGAAGCAAAAGATAATGACAATCTATTTCCAAAGCTCAACATTGATGTGGTTATGGCTGGGGAATCAATGTCATCTTATCCATTAACTCTTCGTTTAGATAAACCTCATCAGAGTTTTGATGTTATTATACAAGTTGTAAGTCATGCATTGGTATTAGCAAACAATGAGACATATAATCGCAATGGTTTAATATTGGATATCGATACAATCAAGAGAATACAAGATGAATCCGAGCTAATATCTTTTAATAGCGATCGACAAAGTGCTCTTGATCAGATTCACGAATGCAATAAAATAACATTTTTCAGTTGCATTAGAGAAAGTACATTAGAAGAATTAGAACCAGTATACTAGGAGTAAATTATGTCTAATATTTACAGTAATACGACTAGTTATAAATCTCACGCTCAATTTTTAAGTTATCTTATGTGTGGGATTTACATTGCTTCGATCCCCAGCGAAGCCAAAGATAATCTTCTTTCTGGTCCAATTCAGCGTACGTCAATATCTGGCTCACAAAATTTGTCTTCATATAAGCAACTCATGCCATCAACTACGCCAACGATCTCACTGTATAAAAGTGATGAAAGCACCTTTAATGATGCTAAATTCGCCTCAGTCGTTTCAAATTTCTATGGCACCATGCTCTCCAACCAAATCACATTAGGCAATGAAATTGAATCAGTGATTGCCGGTTCCTTATGGGATATTTATGTGGACTAATCGATGAGCACGAATTTTTTTAATGATGTTGATAAATTCAAAGATCAGATACCCTATTATTTGACCCAACCACAAAAAGAAGGTCTTGTTAAAGCATTAGCAGACTTTCCGGAGGGTATAAACTACTATTTGTCAAATTATCCTGTTGATTTAAAAGCATCAGCTTTGCAAGGCGATGTTTTTAAAGGATTAACTATTTATGGCCCTAGAGGAAGCAAAGAAGCAAAAGGGATAATTTTAAGTAACAGTTGTGATATTGACACTAATAACAAGCGTGATTTCCCTATGCGCGCAGTTTTTGCGCCCTTAGTTAATTTAGCCACCCTAGTTGAGAGACTTCAAAAAGCAGGCATTCCACAAGACAAGATTGACACCAAATTAGATGCTATGAAAAAACAACTGGTAACAAACATTGTTTATTTACCAAGTTGTGACACCATTCCTGAAAGCATTATATTTTTAGATGATGTGTATCAAGTATCAACAGAAGAATTACGTCAATCTCTCGAGAGTTCGAATAAGATTCTGACATTAAGCCAAGTTGGTTTTTATATCCTACTTTTCAAGCTTTCGATTCATTTCTGTAGATTTCATGAAGATGTTGCGCGTTATGACAACTAACCATTGGAGGGGTAACCTCCAATGGTTTTTAATCATTCAATATAGCTAGCACTCCAGCAATAAACCCTAACGCTGTTTCCATATTCTTTCTTATAGTCCCATCCGAACATTTGCGCTTCTTAGCGATGCCTCGCAATGAGATACCGATAACAAAATGAGATATAATTAACTCATACTCTTCCTGTTTATATTTCCGCAATCTTGCTACACATCCATCGATCATTATTCCTTCATCATCATCACATTGAAGACGAGTCTTCTTTCCATGAGGCAACAAACCTTTAAAACCAGCAGCAATTGATTGCCAGTCAACACCACTATTGTCGGATGCCGCCCAAGCCCCCCAACGGTCCATGATTTCGTACATATCTTTCATTTTTAAAGCTCCTCAGGATAGAACGCCAAGCGCGTATGCCCGGTCCAGCAATTTAATAATCAATACCGGCTGGGCGCCGTGTTCGCTCTCAAAAGCGACAGGGTCATGGTGCAAAGCGCGGTGGTGCTTGCGGCATAATGGGATCGTAAAAAT
>ERZ791937.208-NODE-208-length-14783-cov-2.389394_pt1 | contig 14783 bp, 11 predicted proteins | sample MGYA00510124_ERZ791937 | MGnify/ENA primary metagenome ERZ791937 (study PRJEB30046, sample SAMN00993239) | human gut metagenome | study: EMG produced TPA metagenomics assembly of the A metagenome-wide association study of gut microbiota in type 2...
TCTATTGGTCTATGGATTAGGAACTATTTTATTTTTGGGCATCTGGATTTTGGTTATCACATTGTACTGTAAAGTAAGTCCACTACGTTTAATTACAAACATGAAAAATATGTCTGTGATGGCCTTGGCGACAACTTCTTCAGCAATTACTTTACCAGTAGCTTTGGAAGAAACAGAAACAAAATTAGGTTTAAGTAAGCGAATTACTAACTTAGTGTTGCCGTTAGGTATGTCATTAAACAGTAACGGTTCAGCGATGCATATGGCTTTTACTGTAATGACTATCGCTCAGATGTATCAGCTAGATTTTGATATTACGAAAATGATTTACTTAGCAATTACAGCAACGTTTGTCTCACTAGCAAACGCAGTTGTTCCCGGTGCGGGCTTAGTCTCACTGGCAGTGATTGTTCCGCAAATGGGTTTACCCATTGAGAGTATTGCAATTTTTGCAGGCGTCGAATGGTTTGTTGGCATGTTACGAACAATTTTAAATGTCAATTCAGATGTTTACTCTGCTATTCTAGTTGCAAAATCAGTGGATGAAATTGACTATACTGTCTTTAACAGTAGCAATAAGTAGTGAAAAAAGGGGAGGAAATGCAAGGACGAAGAAGAAAATCACTTGTTTTCTTTCCCTTTTTTAAGATTAATGATAAAGGAGCAAGCGCAATGGAAGAAATGGTTGTCGTTACACCGGAAAAATTAGAAAAGCTGATGAAACAAAAATTAGAAGCTGCTGGTTTACATTCTGAACATGCCGAAGAAGTTGCTCGACATTTAACTTTTGCAGATGCTAGCGGTATTCATTCACACGGGGCGGTTCGTATGGATTATTATGCGGAACGGATTGCAAAAGGCGGGATCACGATTGACCCCGAATTATCATTTGAAAAAACTGGACCGTCCACTGCCATTTTTCATGGCGATAATGGCGTGGGTCAATTTGTTTGTAACGAAGCATTAGCTGCTGCAGTTGATCTAGCCAAAGAATCAGGGTTAGCGTATGTTGGCGTTTCTCAAACGAGTCATAGCGGGACGTTATCGTATTATGTTAAAAAAGCAGCGGAACAAGGCATGGTTGCTCTTTCGATGTGTCAATCTGATCCAATGGTGGTACCGTTTGGTGGTACAAGCAATTATTTTGGAACAAATCCAATCGCTTTTGCAGCACCTAGAGCAGGTCATGAACCAGTCGTGTTTGATATGGCTACGACAGTACAGGCGTGGGGGAAAATTTTAGATGCACGTTCAAGAGATGTTGAAATTCCCGACACATGGGCAGTAGACGAAAAAGGCCAGCCAACGACTGATCCTTATGAAGTACGAGGTTTATTGCCGATTTCAGGACCAAAAGGATATGGACTAATGATGATGGTCGATGTCTTAGCTGGTTCGTTGTTAGGCTTACCTTTTGGCAAACATGTCAGCTCCATGTATGCGGATTTAACGGAGAAACGGAATCTGGGACAGATGTTTTTAATCATTGATCCAAGCCGCTTTACAGATTCTGAACGATTTAAAGAAAATATTAATCAAATGGTGGAAGAGCTTCATAGTGTGCCTACAGCAGAAGGGTTTCAACAAGTTTACTATCCAGGAGAAATTGGTCAGCTAAACTATCAAAAAGCCATGTCAGAAGGCATTGAAATTCCACAAAGTATTTATGATTATTTAGTTAGTGAGATTGTACATTACGATAAATATGGCGGGCAAGGTGCCTTTGCCAAATAATGAGGAGCGCAGAGAGTATTCGCTACTGCGTTGCTCTCGCCTTCTTTCTATTGGAGGAAAGTAAAATGAAAAAATCGTCAAAAGTAGCACTTATTTTTGCATTCTTAGTTAGTATTTTTGTGCCAGTTGCGGCCTTTGCTGATGAGATTGGGGATGTAGTTGCCCCGACAGGAATCATGGCATTAGTTGTGATTATTCCATTGATTGTTGTTTTGGTTCTATTGTTTATGAAAGTCGATATGATTATCGCTGGTTTAATTGGTGGCGTCTTAGCGATGCTGATTGGTGGCATTGGACTAGAAGAAGCGAATAAACAGATGTTGGAAGCTATCCCAATGATGTTAGGAATTACCGTTCCCATCATTAATTCAGCTGTTGCGATGGCGGTCTTTAAAGCAGGTAGTTATTCAGCTGCATTAACTTTAGCCAAACGAGGCACAAAAGGAAAAGTCGAGTATGTTTCAGCTTTTATTGTTATCTTATTAGCCGCAGCCACATATATGTCAGGAATTGGTGGCGGAAGTGCGATGGTTATTGCACCATTGGCCTTTGCTGCAGTTGGGGTTGTTCCTGAATTAATTGCAGCAATGTCTTTAGCTGCGGTATCATTTACAACATCACCCGCTTCATTAGAATCAAGTATTGTTTCAAAATTAGGCGATATCAGTGTCGGTTCATATGTTTCAACCATGCGACCTTACTGGTTATTCTTCGTAGCATTAGCGATTGTTTTAGCCTTTTGGGGAACGAAACATAGAAATGTTGGCTTTAAAGAGTCGGCAGATGATGAATTTGATAAAAAGAGCAATGGTGAATTATTTAAAATTACCTTGCCAGCCATTTTCTTATTGTTTGCTGTAATTTTTGGACCAATTGTGAATGATTTAATTGGTTTTGCCTTCTTTACGCCACTTGTATACATGATTTTAACATTAGTTTTAATTTTCTTATGTACAGATTTCTCAATGAACAAATCTGTCGAAGCGATGGTAGATGGGTCTACATATATTTTGACTCGTTTATTCCAAGTAGGGATTTTCTTAGCCTTTATTAATGTTATTGCACAAACAGGAACGTTTGCTGTAATCGCAGGTGTTGCTGAAAATGCACCAGCCTTTATTGTCGTGCCAGTTGCCATTTTAACAGGGATTTTAATTGGGATTCCAGCTGGGGCCTACGTAGGTTCTGTTTTAACTTTAGTGCTACCAGTTGCTGTATCGTTGAACTTCCCGCCGTTAGCATTAGGTTTTGTAGCAATGGGTGTTGGTTTAGGTAGTCAAATGAGTTTCGTTAATATTACTATGCAAGCTTTATCTTCAGGCTTCCAAATTCCAATTTTGGATGTTGTTAAAGGAAACGTGAAATGGTTAAGTATTGCCTCTGTACTATTACTAGTTATCGGTTTAATCTTTGGATAAAAAACAATTTAGGGAGTGGAAAACATGGATTTATTAATTAAACAAGTTCGTCTTCAAGACGGTGAAGCATTACAAGATGTAGCTATTAAAGAAGGAAAAATCATTGAAATCGCCCCAGTTATTACTGGCGATGCCAAAGAAGTCATCGAAGCAGATGGTCGTGTTTTAATCCCAGGTTTTGTAGAAAGCCATTTACATTTGGACAAGGCATTAATCGCTGATCGTAAACCAAATAAATCAGGTACGTTGAAAGAAGCGATTGAAGTAACCGCAGAATTAAAACCAACATTTACCGAAGAAGACATTTACGACCGTGCTAAACGTGCTTTAGAAATGTTAATCGTTCATGGGACCACGGCGTTAAGAACGCATGCAGAATTTGACCCAGCGCAAGGTTTTACTGGCTTCAAAACAATTATGCGTTTGAAAGAAGAATACAAAGAGTTAATTGACATGCAAGTAGTTGCGTTTCCGCAAGAAGGAATTTTTAAAGCCCCTGGAACAGAACAAATGATGTATGAAGCAATGGATATGGGCGCAGACGTTGTCGGCGGTATTCCTTATAATGATGCACCAGCGAAAGAACATATTGATTTAGTGTTTGAAATTGCTAAAAAATATGATAAAGATGTAGATTTACACCAAGATTTTGCCGATGAAGCTGATGATATGAGTATTGAATATTTATGTGAAAAAACCATCGCTGAAGGCTACCAAGGCCGTGTTTCAGTGGGCCACTTAACGGCATTGCATGCCTTACCTGAAGCAGAATTGGCGCCTATTATTGCAAAAATGGCGGAAGCAAATATTAGCGTGATGGCTTTACCAGCAACGGATTTACATTTAGGGGCTCGTGGTGATCAGTACAATGTTCGACGTGCGGTTACGCCAATTCGTAAATTACGCGATGGTGGCGTGAATGTCTGTATTGCTACGAATAATATTCGCAATGCTTTTACACCATATGGCACAGGGGATATTGTTCAAACAGCGATGTTAGCCATTCCTGTTGGGCACCTAGGTGGAGCGGATGACTTAAAAACAGTGCTACCAATGGTAACAACAAGTCCTGCTCGTGCGATGGGACTAGAAGGATACGGTGTCGCAGTTGGGAATAAAGCAGATTTAGTCTTATTAGACACAAAAGTGGTTGAACATGCGATTATTGATATTCCAGAACGGTTATATGTTATTAAAAACGGCCGTGTTACAGTCAAGACAGACAAAAAAGTCGAAATCATTCGTTAAGAAAAAAAACAAAAAGCTCAAAATGTTAGTTGTCAAAACTAACATTTTGAGCTTTTTTTGATAAAGGTAAAGCTAGGAAGGTGAAAATATGATTAATTTATCCTGTTTTAGCTATGATTCTCTATTGAAAAGTTTATTTTCAGTTTATTTTTGGTCGATTTTCCTTGATATATATAGAATCTTCAGGAAATGCTCCTATCTGTTTAAAATTCGGAATTTCAGAAATTATTCTTTTTTGCTAAACTAGTTATAACTGGTTAGTAAAAAGAAGTATTGGACGAATAGCGCTGAAACAAGTGAATGATCCAAAGTATAAAGAAAAATGAAACCGATACCACAAGACAAGACTGTTGCTGAAAATGGTAAGTGATCATTCTGCTAAGTTTAGTGTCTTAATGTTTAGTTAACTAAGAATTGTTGGATTGTTCTTTAGAAAGAAGGGACAATATGAAGCGAAGTAAATGGAAAGAATTGATAGTAACGGGCATCTGCCATATATTAGTATTCCCCATACTAATACAGACAACTGTTTTTGCAGAAACATTACCAAGTACAAAACAAGTAAGAGAAGGAACCAATCATTCATTAACAGCAGAAAAAGCCGAAAGTGAACAACCACAGACAAAGGATAAACTACATGATGAAGAACCACTAGCATTGCCAAAAAGTGAGTTAATCGATAATGAGGCTAATGTTACAAGTCAAACGATTAGAGAAAGAATTGAGACGCCTAACCTAACTTATCGTTATGGATTTATTAATGAAGAGGGGCAGCCAGTAAACGCCAATGAGATCCTTCTACAGTATCATAGTTGGCAAGGCAATTCCCCAGATGGCATAAATGTGTGGGAAGGTGAAAGTCAACCAGTGACAGCATCTACAGTGGCTAATTTAAAAGAAGTGGTAATTCCAAGTGAGAAAGTAGCCGTCTATTCCGACATGTCAACGGTGCTTGCAGCGAGTAATCAAACATTTTTTTTACCAAGATATTATACTTCTTTAAGCTTATACAATAAGAAAGGGGAAATTGATCCCAATTATCCGCTGCCAACTATTTCCGACGCATCAGGAAACCAATATCCAACAACAATTTCGCAATTTGAATTGGAAAAAATGTCTGCACAACAATATAGTCAGAAAACAGGAGTAACGTTTAACATTAGCGAGAGTCAAAAACTAATCGTTCCTTTGTACAACCAAGTGAAGATTGATTCATCGAATCAATCTGGGCTATTGAATTACTTTAAATTTTCAGGGCCGGTTTATTATCATGTTACCAACCGCAAAGTGACGGAACATTTTGTGGATACTCAAGGGAAACCAATCCCTCCACCACCGGGGTTTAGACAAGGAAAGCAAACGCTTATTGAGCGTGACCCTTACGCCTTTAAACAGAAAGATCTTTTGCCAAGTAGCTATGAAATTGACTCAAAAACGTATCAATTTCAAGGATGGTATAAAGGGAAAACGAAACCTGAAAATTTAGAAAAAAGCGTAACGCCCAGTTATGATATTACCTATGATGACAATGATGATTTAACTGTTGTCTATAAGGAGATACCTCAAAAAAATTATACATTTGAGGATGTAAACGGTGTTGAAATTGCACCACCATCTGATTTTATTCAGGATCACCAACAACCAATAACTACGGATGGCTTTCGCTATTTAGCTGGAAAAAAACTGCCACAACAATACAGCGTTAACGGTAAAACTTATTTATATCAAGGTTGGTATCAAGATAAAACAAAACAAGAGAGCTTAGAAAAAACGAAGCGACCCATAAACTCCCCTGTTTTTAATGAAATGAACGCTATTACAGCAGTGTATAAGGAAATAACTGCAAAAGCTGAAATGCAAATAGAAGGACTAGTCAAAGTCATGCCAAGTGGTTATATACAAATTTGGCAGATTATGCTTACAAATGTGGGAGAAGTACCGTTAAAAAAAATAAACTTAAAGCCAGCAAGTGGTTGGTCACCAGGTCTAGCACGGCCAATCCAAGTCACGATTCGTGTTGGATCTGAACCAAACAAAATTGTTCCTATTACTGATGAAAATTGGCGAGTTGGCATTGCTTTAAATACGGAAGTGCCTATTGGTCAGACAGCAACTATTATGATGACAACAATTGCTACAGGTGAACCAGATCAAGTGTTACAAGCGGCTGTTGAAATGAATGGGAATTTTTCTGCTGTTCACGCAGCTGATACTGTCAGAATCCAACCTAAAAATCAAGAAATTGTGGCACCAGATGAGGAAGGTTTTATCAGCACACCAACTTTTGATTTTGGCAAAGTCGCCATTTCTAGCAACACGCAGCAACATGGTTTAAAGCAGGCAGCAGATTATTATGAAAATGGTCAGGAAAATCCATATTTACGTTTGAAAAAATCACAACCCAATTGGGCACTAACTGCAGAACTATCCCCCTTTGAAGGAAGAGTGGATCAACTATCATCAATGACAAAGTTATTGTTAGGAACAACCAATGTTTCAGGTTTTATTCAGTATAATCAACCAACGGAAACTAAAGTTGCTCTTGGCAAAACAACCGCTATTCAATTAGTTGCCAACGGTGTAGCTAGCCATATTGTTGCCAATGGTCAGTTTGACGAAAGTGATGTTTATCAATTTGATTTTTCTTTTGATCAAATCAAATTAGAAATTCCAGCAAATCAAGGTAGAAAAGATCAAACTTATCAAGCAATGGTGACTTGGAATTTAGTGACAGGCCCATAAGTCCATAAAAAATAAGTTGAATAGTTTGATCAAAAACATTGCATAGAAATAATAAAAGGCGGCTCAACGAAGCGGCCTTTTTCTTGGTTCATTACCAAAATATAACGAATTTTGTAACAAAAACGTTTAATAAAAAGAAGGAAAAATGATTAATTTTACGAAAAAAAGCATATATCGACAAAAAAGAAGCAAAATTTGAATAAAAAAAGAAAAAATATGAAAAAAAATCGAAGAATTGTTTAACAATTGAAAACACGTGAAAACCAGTCATGACAAGGCGTAAAAACCTTACAAAAGGTAAGTTTACCTATTATGGAGAAAGAAGGAGTGATCTGAAATGTTTTTGTAACATTTCTATTGCTTAATTGAAATATGGGTGTGGTAGAATGTTTTTGTCGTAAGAAAAGATTAAGATATTTTAAATAAACTTTAGAAATTAATTCGGAGGAATGACAAGTGAAGAAACGTCTATTTGCATCAGTATTACTATGTTCATTAACGCTATCAGCAATTGCTACCCCAAGCATCGCTTTGGCGGACAATGTTGATAAAAAAATTGAAGAAAAAAATCAAGAAATTTCATCATTAAAAGCAAAACAAGGGGATTTAGCTTCACAAGTATCTTCTTTAGAAGCAGAAGTATCTTCAGTATTTGATGAAAGCATGGCTTTACGTGAACAAAAGCAAACACTAAAAGCAAAATCAGAACAATTACAACAAGAAATTACAAACTTGAATCAACGTATTGAAAAACGTAACGAAGCAATCAAAAATCAAGCACGTGATGTTCAAGTTAATGGACAAAGCACAACAATGCTAGATGCAGTTTTAGATGCGGACTCAGTTGCAGATGCAATCAGCCGTGTTCAAGCTGTTTCAACAATCGTAAGTGCCAACAACGACTTAATGCAACAACAAAAAGAAGATAAACAAGCCGTTGTTGATAAAAAAGCTGAAAACGAGAAAAAAGTGAAACAACTTGAAGCAACAGAAGCTGAATTAGAAACAAAACGTCAAGATTTACTTTCTAAACAATCTGAATTAAACGTAATGAAAGCTTCATTAGCATTAGAACAATCATCAGCTGAAAGTTCTAAAGCTGGCTTAGAAAAACAAAAAGCAGCTGCTGAAGCAGAGCAAGCACGCTTAGCTGCTGAACAAAAAGCTGCAGCTGAAAAAGCTAAACAAGCTGCTGCAAAACCAGTTCAAGCTAAAGCTGAAGTAAAAGCAGAAGCACCAGTTGCCTCTTCTTCAACAACAGAAGCGCAAGCACCAGCAAGCTCAAGCTCAGCAACTGAATCAAGCACGCAACAAACAACTGAAACAACTACACCAAGTACAGATAATAGTGCAACAGAAAATACTGGCTCTTCTTCATCAGAACAACCAGTACAACCTACAACACCAAGTGATAATGGAAATAATGGTGGCCAAACTGGTGGTGGAACAGTTACACCACCAACACCAGAACCAGAGCAACCAACACCAGCGCCTTCTGCTGATCCAACAATCAATGCATTGAACGTTCTACGTCAATCATTAGGTTTACGTCCAGTAGTATGGGATGCAGGCTTAGCAGCTTCTGCAACTGCTCGTGCAGCACAAGTTGAAGCAGGTGGTATTCCAAATGATCACTGGTCTCGTGGAGATGAAGTTATCGCAATTATGTGGGCGCCAGGTAACTCAGTAATCATGGCGTGGTACAACGAAACAAACATGGTAACAGCTTCAGGAAGCGGTCACCGTGATTGGGAAATTAACCCAGGTATTACGCGTGTCGGTTTTGGTTACTCAGGTAGCACAATCGTAGGACACTCAGCCTAATCAGCAATGATAAAAATAGACGTAAGCAGCTTCTGAAAAGAAGCTGCTTTTTTCATTACTATTTCATCCATCTCCGTTGACAAATTTGCTAAACGTGGTATTCTAATTATAATCTAATAATTTCCGTTGAATAGGAAAGTAAATACAAGACAGTTGGTAGAGAGACTTTGGTTGGTGAAAAAAGTTAGATGTCTGTATCGAAAAATGGCCTAGGAGGAATTTTTGTCGAAACGTAGGCAAAAACGTAATGTCTTTCGTTAACAAGACCGCTGATTATGATTGTCAGTTGAAGGGAAAGAGTCATCTTTCCGAAAAAAGGTGGTACCGCGATAATAATCGCCCTTTTACTAGTTACGGCTAGTAAAAGGGCGTTTTTTTATAAATAAAAATAGGAAAGAGTGAGGCAAATGAGTAGTCAGATTCCTTTTACAGTTGATCATGTGGGAAGTTTTTTACGTCCGGAAACAATTAAGAAAGCACGGAAAAAGGTCCAAGCAGGTGCTTTATCTCAAGCAGAGCTACGTCTTATTGAAGATGAGGAAATCAAAGCATTAGTAGCAAAACAAAAAGCTGGCGGCTTACGGGGAATCACAGATGGTGAATTTCGTCGCGGTTTTTGGCATATTGATTTCTTAGAAGGATTAAATGGTGTGACAGGCTATATCCCAGAAACGGGGTATAACCAAACCTTTCATGGAAAAGCAGCTCCGGCCTATAATATCCGCGTAGTGGATAAAATATCTTTTCCTACGCAACATCCATTTTTAGAGGACTTTTCATTTTTAAAAGAGGTGGTGGAAGTTGGTGATGGCACGGTAGCCAAAGCAACGATCCCTAGTCCGACCATGATTTTACGTCAAGAAATTTTATCTAACGATGGCACCTCGCGCATTCAAACAATTTATCCAGAGATTGGTGCTTTTTATAAGGATTTAGCACAAACATATAAAGACGCAATTGCGGCCTTTTACGAGAGAGGTTGCCGTTATTTGCAATTTGATGATACAAATTGGGCGTTTCTAGCGGATCAGACAAAACAAGAAGAATTACGAGCAAAAGGAATACAGCCAGAGGAAATTGCACAAGTGTGCACCACGATTATTAATGAAGCCTTAGCTGGCAAGCCAGAAGATTTAACTGTAACCACACACATTTGCCGTGGGAACCATGCTTCGTCTTGGTTATTTTCAGGTGGTTATGAACCGATAGCAAAAGAATTATTTGCTACGAATTATGATGGTTTCTTCTTGGAATATGACTCAGATCGTGCAGGGGACTTTTCACCATTAAGACATTGGCAAAATAATGGCAGCAAAGTCGTTTTAGGTTTAGTTACTTCTAAGTTTCCTGAATTAGAAGAGACTGAACAAGTGAAAGCACGAATTGAAGAAGCCCAACAGTTTGTTCCTTTAGAAAACTTAAGTATTAGTCCGCAATGCGGTTTTGCTTCAACGGAAGAAGGAAATCGTTTGACGGAGAAAGAACAATGGCGCAAAGTTCAATTACTTCAAGAAATTGCTAGAGAAGTATGGTAAAAAAACTGGGACATAAGTCTAAACGGCTTATGTCCCAGTTTTTTCATTGTATTATTTTAAATATTGATCTTTAGTAAACTTCGTGTGTTCATACTCGCCGTTGTCACCATAAAAGCGGTTATAGCGTTGTTTGAATTTGCGGAATAAATAAATGACTGTCACTTTAACTAGGCAATACATTGGAATCCCGAAGATAACGCCCATTAAACCAAACAGTTCACCCATAACTAACAAGACAAGTAAAATAGTAATCGGATGGACTTTTAATTTATCGCCCATCACACGAGGAATAACAAAATCACCATGAATCAATTGGATGGCAAACCAGACGATAACGAATTTTACTACCATAAATGTGGAATCCTGAAAGGCAATAATCAATCCTGGAATAAAGGCAATAAATGGCCCGATATAAGGAATAATACATAAAATACCCGCAGCTAAAGCTAAAATGCTACCAAATTGTAAACCAATTAATAGAAAAGCTGGCCAATACATAATCCCTAAAACCAACGAAGCAATGACTTGACCTTTTAGATAATCGCCAATTTGAATGTTGGCAATTTGGCTATATTCATCAAAATCAGGACGAAAAGCTGGGGGAATGATGCCTTTTACAAAGCGATAAAACTTTTCTTTGTCTTTTAAAAGGAAAAAGGCGATGATAGGTCCTGTAAACAAGGTTAGGAAAGTAGAAGAGACTGCAGAAAAGACGCTTCCCAGACCTTGTGCGCCTGTTTGTAGGTAATCCCCTGCAAAGTCTTTAAAGGAGTTTGCAAGTTTGCCCCAGAGCTGATTAATCGACTCATTAGCAGATTCTAAATCTTTTGCAAAAGGTGTTTTAGCCATAAATTCTTGTACTGTTTGGAGCGTGCTTTTCCAAAAACTTGGGAATTGTTTGATTAATTCTTCCGTTTGGTCTTGGATAATTGGGAAAAGTTGCAGTCCAGCTAACACTAGTAATGCAATAATTAAGACATAGAGAATCGCAATCGCCCAAACACGGGGAATTTTTTTCTCAAGGCGTTTCACCATTGGATTAAGCAAATAAAATAGAATAATACCAAAAAGTACCGGGCCTAAGACGGCACTAAAAATAACAAAAATTGGTTTAAAGATAAATGAAACAGTGTTGAATAAAAAGATAGTTACAGCAATTAGACAAAGGATAGTTAATGTGTAAAGTAAATTTTTCCCACCTAAAAAGCGGATCCACTTGGTACTTTCTTTATCCATAAGTTGCTCCTTTCGTTAAGCTTTATTTCTAAAATGACCAATAATTTCAATGACACCCATGAAAATCAGGATAAATCCAAAGACTTGCATCAAAACTAAGAGACTTTTGAAGGGATTAAAAACTAAAACGGCTCCAGCGATTAAAACCAGAATACTGTAGATAAGCGCGCCTGTTTGACGAGTATTTAAAGCAAAAGTCAATTGAACGAGGCCGTTTATAACAATGCTAATCCCTAATAAAAACGGCAGAATCGAAACGATCACTGGTGCAAAAAATAAAAAGGCTACTGCTAAGACGACAAAGATTAAACCTGTTACGAAACCAAGTCCCCAGCTACCCGTTTGTTTTTTTATTTTGTAGTCATCATAAATATTAATTAACCCTAAAAGCATCAAATAACCAGCAATTAAATAACCGACGAACTGGAAGAAAGCACCGGGATTAAAGACAATGGCACTTCCGATAACGATAAAGACGGCGTCGCGCAATAGAGTATGGCGCCGAAAATTTTCTCTAAAAGTTTGGAACATAAAAATCCTCCTCAATGTTATTGTTTCTTTTATTCTAGCGGAAAAAAGAAAAAAGTGCGAGTGGTAGCTCTAAAAAGTGTTGGAAACTGTGTCTTTAGAAAAAATAACATTAAAAATTAAAAAAGTCTTACAAATGAGCGAAAATTGGCATATAATGGAAAGTGAAATTTTATTTTAAGAAGGAGAGATTTGATGGATTTATTACCTTTATTAGGCGTATTGATCGTCATTGTCGGCTTCGCATTGAAATTTGATGCTATCTTGATTGTGATGGTTGCTTTAATAGTGACGGCTTTTACTGGCGGGCTTGGTTTGACATCGATGCTAGAAACACTAGGAACAACCTTTGTGAATAATCGAGGAATGGCTATCTTTATTATTATTATGTTAGCAACAGGAACTTTAGAAAGAAATGGCTTGAAAGAGTCAGCGGCTACGTTGATTAAACGATTCAAAAAGGTATCTGCTGGTGTGATTATTGACATTTATGGTGTCTTTCGGATTATCTTCGCCGCTTTTAACGTAAGTTTCGGTGGGGTAGCAGGTTTTGTGCGTCCGATTATTTTGCCAATGGCGTTAGGAACAATTGAATCAAAAAATTTACCAATGGTGCCAGAGTATGAAGAAGAACTAAAAGGGATGGCTTCAGCCATGGAAAATATCTGTTGGTTCTTTGGTCAAGTTCTGTTTGTTGGTGGGGCTGGGGCATTGCTTGTTCAATCAACATTGAAAGATTTAGGTTATGAAGTGACATTAGGTAAACTGGCTTTAGTGGAAGTACCAGTCGCCTTAGTTGCCTTAATTTCGGCAAGTATTTACTTTACTTTAAAAGAAAAAAGATTACGTAAAAAATATTATGGACAGGAGGGACTGAAATGAGTTTTTTCACAGATCCAAGTATTGATTTGAGTGCAAAGTTATTGGAAATCCTTTATATTTTTATGGGGATTATCTTGTTATACACAAGTTTTCGTAGTTTTCGTGATAAAACCAATCAACATGCGTATGGGACTAGTTTATTCTGGGGGATTTTAGGGATCTTAATCGGTTTTGGTCGGTTTATTCCACCAGTTGCCTGTGGCGTACTTATTTTTGTGATGACAATTCCGGCAATTCTTCAAAAAGTGACAAAAGGAGAAAGTCGCTTACCTTCGAAAGAATACATGGAAAAAATGTCTCAAAAATTAGGAATGAAGATTTTTATTCCCGCACTAAGTATCGGGGTTTTTGCAATTCTTTTTGCCACATTGACTACTTTAGGAGCTTTAGTCGGTGTCGGTGTTGGTGTCTTTCTAGCGATTCTCATCATGATGTTCTTTTCTAAAAATAATACGCCGAAAGTATTTTTTGATGATGCGGCGGAAATGTTAGAAACAGTCGGTCCTCTTAGTACGTTGCCAATGCTATTAGCTTGTTTAGGTGCTGTTTTTACTAGCGCTGGTGTTGGTGAGATTATTTCAAAAGGGGTTAGTGCCGTAGTACCAGCAGGAAATGTCAATGTAGGGATTATTATTTATGCTGTGGGAATGGTTATTTTTACGGCTATCATGGGCAATGCCTTTGCAGCAATAACCGTGATGACAGTCGGAATTGGTGTGCCGTTTGTCTTTTCTTTAGGTGCAGATCCCGCATTAGTTGGGATGGTTGCCTTAACATGTGGTTTTTGTGGTACACTGTTAACACCGATGGCTGCGAACTTTAATATCGTACCTGTAGCCATGTTGGAAATGAAAGATAAGTACGGCGTCATTAAAAATCAATTGCCGATTGCACTTTTCATGTTAATTTTCCAAATTGTTTATATGATTCTATTCAAATAAGAAAGGATGATCGAAATGAAAGTTGTCGTTACTGGCTTTGATCCATTTGGAGGAGAAGCAATCAATCCTGCCTTTGAAGCAGTCAAAAAATTACCTGCTGAAATTGCAGGAGCTGAAATTATTAAAGTTGAGGTGCCAACTGTTTTTGGCACTAGTGGTGAAAAAGTGGCTGAAGCAATTGAAACCCATCAACCAGATATGGTGATTTGTGTTGGACAAGCAGGCGGCCGTCAAACAGTCACTGTTGAAAAAGTGGCGATTAATTTAGCGGAAGCGCGTATCCCGGATAATGCAGGACAACAACCAAGCGATGTGCCGTTGGTTGAAGATGGAGCAACAGCCTATTTTACAAATTTACCGATTAAAGCGATGGTAAAAAATTGTCATGACCATCAATTACCTGCAGCGATTTCTTATACAGCAGGAACCTTTGTATGTAATGATATTATGTATCACTTACTACACTTAATTAACACTAAATATCCAACTATTCGTGGCGGATTTATTCATGTTCCGTTCCTACCAGAACAAACAATTGATAAACCAACGTTTGCTTCTATGTCATTAGAAGCAATCACAGATTCTTTGTTCTATATGATTGAAGCAGCAGTAAAAACGCAAGAAGATATTCAACTACAAGGTGGCACAACCCATTAATTAACAGGAGCGTGGAACAAAAATCACTTTGGATTTTT
>ERZ791937.220-NODE-220-length-14290-cov-21.748929_pt1 | contig 14290 bp, 10 predicted proteins | sample MGYA00510124_ERZ791937 | MGnify/ENA primary metagenome ERZ791937 (study PRJEB30046, sample SAMN00993239) | human gut metagenome | study: EMG produced TPA metagenomics assembly of the A metagenome-wide association study of gut microbiota in type 2...
CGGGTGAGCAGCACCGTCGCGCCCAGCGCCCGCAGGTGAAAGATTTTCTCGCGGCTCATTTTGTCCGGCACAACCAGGATCAGGCGGTAATTTTTCTGCGCCGCAATCAGCGCCAGACCGAGGCCGGTATTGCCGGCGGTGGCTTCGATAATCGTTCCCCCGGGCGCCAGTTTTCCCTGGCGCTCGGCTTCATTAATCATCGACAGCGCAACCCGATCTTTAATTGACCCGCCGGGGTTCTGATTTTCCAGTTTTAAAAACAGACTGCAGGGCCCGGTATCCAGTTTGTGCAACTGGAGCAGGGGAGTATGACCGATCAGGTCGCTCACGGAATGAAACAGTGACATAACCATTTACCCACTCGTTTAAGATATTTTTGCATGCTAGAGCTGTGAAAACGGTTATTTAAAGAATATTTCTCTGTCATTTAGCGCAAAATGGAATATAAGATGCTATTTGGCCATCTGGAGGGAAAGCAGGGCAGCCACCTGGGCGGATCGATTTCCAGAAAAGGGCGTTTCTAGCCGCTTTTAGCGGGAAAATGGCGATTTTAATCAGTGTGTTATCTGATATCTGAAAATGTATTTGCGAAAAGATTCTATGGAGAATAGGCCTGCGCTTGTCGTTAACTAGCAGCGGGCTGGCCAGGAGAAAAACGCAGCAGGGAAATCACGGGTTAACGCAGTTCGATGGAGAGTCCGGATGCAGAAAAGCAAAAACCCACCATTTGGAGCGATCACGCTCCGGTAGATAGTTTCTCACCTCACGGTGAGGCCTTTTCGAAGGACTCCGGGCTGACGCCATCCGGGAGTATGGCTTTGTGCAGGCTAAAAAGCACGGTTGCGATGTACTCAATGGGAAGCAGATCCCTGCTTATTTCCAAAAAACGACCGTTGCTTCCGATATAACGCGATCGACAACTTTTCGATTCTATGCGAACTCTGCTTTCGATCAATGCTGACTAAATGTCACGACTTACAACATGTATAAGTCATATCTTTCGGCGGAAGATTTCCAGGTTATAAAACCGGTATGTTTATTCCGCCCTGTCATCCCAGGTGATGGTGTCTATGTCATAATCATGTTCAAATACAAGCCAATTTTGACTACTTCTGTCTCCCGGCACTGCTGGTTTTTCTGGGATTTTTTAATGCGACTGAGTGCGAAGTATCTCTCTCCCGGAGAAACAGACGCCCCTCTCTGGTGTATCTCATTACAATCGTAACTATAATAATGCAAAGGCTCAGGTGGTGTTCTTAAGGGGAGAGTGGGTATATTTCTCCTGCTGTTATCGACAATGGCAGTTGTTTATGTTCCGTAGGTATCATGGTTATTCCATATTCCAGAATGAGTAGATATACTCGCCCCGGTGACCCCTGCGGGGGAGCTTGTACTACGTAATGAGTTCGCGCCTCTATAGGCTGGCTAATACCAGGTTTGTTCATCGCAGATATAAGCGATATAACTCAAAAAAAAGCACGGGGCATCTACGTAATAAACTCAGTGTATTCTCCATTTTTATCCGTGCCCACGAAACTTCTTAATTGATTGATGGCATTTTTCAGATTATCTGATGGTAAAAATGTAGTCCGACGATTGACTCTGCATTGTTGTCTGTCGATAGTCGCCATCCCTTGTCTTCTTTTTCATGTGAATAATCCAGAGCGAAGAACCTGAAATACAGGCGCATTCTAAATGCGCCGGATAATAGTATTCGGATATATTATACTCTCTGTGAATATGCTGGTTTCAACAACGCCTGGTCTGGCAGGTAAATTGAATGCTGGTCAAAATATCGCTTTTATTAGCGCTCATCGTTATATCTGCGTGATACCAGTCTGTTTGAAGACCGGGTCATCATCATCCGTTATTCATTTTGCGTGTCAGTCCGGTGTATACAGTGTTTTCATTCCGGTTACAGGAGAGTGGAGTGGATTACATATGTAATCTTAATCGCTCACAAGGACTCTGCCTGTCTCATTGTTTGCCCAGGGGGAGGGGCAGTATTATATTTCGGCGAAATGTTCTGTACGTGTCTTTTATAAATAAGTGAGAGTGAAAAATGTCTATTAAGAAAAGTGTTATCGCTGCTGCAGTTTTTGCAAGCCTTTCTGGTGTCAGCATGATGGCTAATGCAGCACCGTCTGCTGATGTGACGCTGGAAGGTATTATCACCAACTCTACCTGTGATGTTTCCGTTAACAATGGCCTGGCGACCCTGAATGTGGGGGTCTACAAAGCAAGTTCTTTTACCCCTAACACTCAGCAGGGCTCTGTTGCGCTGCCGGTTGAATTAACCAACTGCGCTGATGAGACTGGCGCGCTGATTATTCAGGGGCAGAGCGCAAGCTCCGACCCGAGCAAGCAGCTGTTTACCGCCGCGACGGGTGATACCGTTGGCTTTATGATTAAGGATGCTAACGATGTGCAGGTGGCTGAGTCACAGAATGTGGCTTTGGATGTGACCTCTGCTGACACGAATAGTTATTCTTTCAATGTAGGTATGGGTACCACTGACGCTACGCCGGCAGCGGGTAGTTATAGCGTACCGGTGACTGTGGCTTATATTGTCAATTAACCATAAGGTGAATAGGGGACGTGGCAACGCGTTCCCTTTATTAATTAACGATGAAAACTTTCCAGCATGTCACTTTTGTTTTACTCCTGATATTTGCAGGAATGGCTTCCGCCTTCGCGGGAATTTCCATCGACAGCTCGCGCATTATATTTCAGAGCAGTGATGATGCCAGAGGGCGCAGCGTCGGCGTAACAAGTTCAGTCTCATCGGTCGCACCTTATCTGGTCAGGGCACAGGTCTCACGGGATATCGAAGGTAACAATGTACAGACTCCGTTCATTACGACGCCGTCATTATTTCGCCTTGAGCCGGGCAGTACGAATCAGGTTCTGGTGGTGAAAAAACCGGGTGCGGATGGGCTGGCGAAGGACAGAGAATCCCTCTTTTATTTTCGCAGCGTTGCCATGCCGGCGGGGGAAAAGCAGAGCGCTTCCCCGTCATCCGTGGTAGGGGGGTCACTTCAGGTTTCCACGGCAACGGTAGTTAAGCTGTTTTACCGCCCGGGAGGGCTGGCGTTACCGCAGCAGCAGGCTATGGGTATGCTGCAGTTTTCATCCACCGGGCAGGGCCTTCGGGTGACCAACCCAACTCCATATTACATTACGCTCGCCGATCTTAAGGTGGCCGGAGTCAGGGTTCCTCTCAGTGCGGTAGCAGGCAACACCATGATAGCGCCTTTTGGGGCTCAGTTATATGCGCGTGCGCCGCATCAGGGGCGGGTTGAATGGAAGGCTATCAATGATTATGGCGGTACGGAGGTGTTTCATGGTTCGGTCCGCTAAGCCGTTATCCGGCGTGGCGCTCGCCTGCGTGTTGGTATCATCGGGCATTCAGGCCGCTGACACGGCGGAGGTGAATTTTACCGCGCAAATCAGCGATGGTACCTGTGATGTCCAGTTATCGCAGTCATCACTCCAGTTTGGTATCCACAAAGCCGTTGATTTTCAGTCCGGCGCTACCGTGGCGATGTTACCTCTGACGGCGACCGTGATATGCAGCGGGGCGACAACGCCAAAGATGTCGGTGTCGGGCAGCACACCGTATTCAGACAGTACCATTTTCCGCGATCCGGGCTCGGTGGCCACAGGTGTAGGGTTCATGGTACGCCAGGACACTGGAGATATAGATTTGGGATCGTTTTATAACCCCTCACAGGCGGTCAGTAATAACGTCAGTTTTGCTCTGTCGCCCGTCGGGAATGCAGGCACGCCCCATAACGAACCCTTCCTGCTGGGCCTGGTGAGGGCTGGAAGTGAAAGTGTGACCCCTGGCGCCGTCAAATCGACATTAACGTTTACGGTATCGTTTGACTGAATCTGGAGAGTATAAAGGATGCATTACAATGAACGGACCCGTTCCACAAAACTGGTCGGCTTTATGTTGTCAGGCATGTTGTTTGCACTGACCACATCAGTATATGCAGGCTCTTCCTCAACGACGGTTAATTTTTCAGCCACGCTGGTTGGAGGCTCCTGTCAGATTTCAGTGGATCGGCCCAGTATTACATTTTCGCCTGTGTCCTCTTCTACGGTAATTGCGGCAGGGGGGGATGGTATCGACCCGCAGTTATTTTCGATGACGTTTTCTGACTGTAGTGGCTGGGGATTAACACCCAAAGTCCAGATTAAAGGGAATACCTTCACGTCCGGAATTCCGCTGTTCCGCAATGATAATGCGGCCGGTGATTATTCTCAGGGGTATGGAGTAAAACTGGTTCAGCAAGGCCAGATGGCCGCAATCGCTAATATGGATAAGCTAATTGTCGGTACTGCGGACCAGCAGCTTAATACCCTTAATGGTCAGACACTGAATTTTGAAGCACGTTTATCCTGTGGTAACTGTACTGCCGGACCTTCGTTGAAGGGCGGTAATATGAACGCCACCGTGACGCTTCAGTTTATTTATGAATGAATTGGCGATAAAAATGAATGTATTCGCACAAGCTGCGGGCAGATTTATACTGTGGTTTGCCGGGTTTATAGGCTTAATGCTGGTCTGTAATGTAGCGAGTGCCGCTGAGGGGGGACTGCAGCTCAGTCAGACACGCGTTATATTTGATGCCAGAGCAAAAGATACACAGGCGACGATAAAGAATAACAGCGGCCAGGTTTATTTGATAAAAGCCGATGTGTTTGCGACACCTGACGGTAGAAACACTCAGACGGACCCGAAGTCTGCTGTACCCTTTATGGTGACGCCTCCCTTATTCAGGCTGGAGCCAAACAGTCAAAATTCGGTACTGATAGTCCGTAATGGCGCAGCACAATTACCTGCGGATCGTGAATCGGTTTTTTATCTGAGTTTTTTGGCTATTCCTTCGACATCAGATGCCGCCGAAGGGACACAGTCTGGTGTGTCAGCCCGTATTTCAGTCGGTATACAGTCGGTGATTAAACTGTTTTACCGGCCTTCCGGGCTGTCAATGCCGGCGAGTGAAGCGGCCAAAAAGCTGACTTTCAGCAATACGGAACATGGACTGGGTATTAGCAATCCCACGCCGTATTACGTGACCCTGTCCCGACTGAATGTAGACGGTAAGAGCATGGATGTGAAAGGGACAGAGGCGGGGGCAATGCTTGCGCCATTCTCCACACAGTATTACCCCGTCAACGGGACTGTGCGGACCGTTTCCTGGACAGCCATTAATGATTTCGGTGGTGAAAGTATCGAACATCAATCGGCCGTAAAAGGAATATAATAAACCTCATGCTGCGTATTTTTTGTTTGCGTCAATATCGACTAATGATATTGCTTTTTTCCATGTTTATCATCAGCTCGCCATCATATGGGTCGACTGGTAATAACCCTGACGGTATTAAATTACAATCCACACGCGTGATATATCCGGGTGAGAGCCACAATGGTATTACATTTACAGTTACCAATAATACCGCAAAGCCTTTCCTTTTACAGTCGCGGGTTATTCCATGGCAGGCTGATGAACAGGATAACGTATCCGGTAATCAGAGTGGAGGGGTGCCATTTATTGTATTGCCTCCCTTACAGCGGCTGGAAGCATCAGATGCGCTGACGCTCCGTATCCGTTTAACGCGTAATACACTGCCTAAGGATCGTGAGTCGGTATTTATTCTGAGCCTGAAAACCATACCTGGTCAGGAGAAAAACACGGATTCAGCGTCATTGACGCTGGCTATGCAAAATAATCTGAAGCTGTTTTATCGCCCGGAGGGGATGCCTGAGTATGATGTGTCCGAATTTGCGCGGGAAATACGGTTTATATCGCAGAGTGGGGAACTGAAAGTGATAAACCCGACACCATACTATCTCACTTTTCGTTCACTGTCTGTCGGGAAATATCCGGTCGAAAAAAACGCGCTTTCAAAAATGATACCGCCATTTGGGGAACAGAGGTACCCATTATCAGCCGGTGCGCGGGGGCAGGTGACCTGGAGTCTTATTGACGGTGAAGGACGGAATACTCCAGAGCAGGTCAGCGTACTGTCTGGGTAAGTATTTTAATAAATACAATCTTTTCTGGTGAATGGAAAAAAGCGACATGCATCTTATTTCTAATTTCGGGAAGCCTTCTTCCGGGAAGCTTTTCCGTTACTCCCCGGTGGCAGGTTTTTTATTGGTTTGTATTAACCCAGCCTGGGCCGGTGATTATTTTGATCCGGGATTTCTTGGTAATTCCGGCGATAATACGGCTGTCGACCTTTCCGCATTTTCTGAGGCCGGGGGAGTTCAGCCGGGGAAATATACGGTATGGGTATTTGTTAACCAGCGCAATGCAGGGCAGTACACCTTGGATTTTCAGAAAAATACGCAGGGCAAAATTGCGCCGGTTCTCACGCCATCTGAACTGGAAACGTTTGGAGTGAATGTCAGGCAACTGCCGGACCTGAAAGATTTGCCTGCTACGGCTGAGATAGACAATATTGGCGCGCTTATCCCTCAGGCGACCACCATGCTGGATCTGGCGCGCCTGCGTCTGGATATCAGCGTACCTCAGGCCGCAATGCAGCCTGAAGTACGTGGTGCGGTTGACCCGTCGCAATGGGAGGAGGGGATTTCCGCCCTGATGGCGAACTATAGCCTCAGCGCCGGTCGTACCACGAATTCCGGCCAGAACCAGACCTCACATAATAACAACCTCTTTGCAACCGTGCGCGCCGGGGCAAACACGGGGCCGTGGCGCCTGCGCAGCACCATGACCCATACCCGGGTGGAGAATAACGGCGGTAATAATGCCCTGACGACCACCCAGACACGCTTTTCGAATACCTACCTTGCCCGCGATATTCGGGGCTGGCGCTCGAACTTACTCATGGGTGAGAGTAGCACCGGGAGTGACGTTTTTGACGGTATCCCTTTCCGTGGGGTGAAGCTCAGCTCTAATGAACAGATGCTCCCGAGCCAGCTTCGTGGCTATGCGCCGGCCATCAGCGGCGTGGCGAACAGTAATGCCCGAGTGACTGTGCGTCAAAACGGCAATGTAGTGTACGAGACCTATGTGGCGCCAGGGCCGTTTTACATCAATGATATCCAGCAGGCCGGCCTGTCAGGGGACTATGATGTCAAAGTCACGGAAGCGGACGGCACCGAGCGCCAGTTCATCGTGCCCTACTCTTCCCTGCCGGTCATGTTGCGTCCCGGTGGCTGGAAGTATGAGCTGACGGCGGGACAGTATGACGGCAATCTGACAGATGGTTCCCGCCGGGCTGATTTTATGCTGGGGACCGTGGTATACGGACTGCCCGGTGATGTCACGCTGTTCGGCGGTATTCTCGCCGCAAAAGACTACCAGGCGTTCAACATCGGTACCGGGGTATCCCTGGGATACGTCGGTGCGCTCTCGGCTGATATCACGAATTCATCGGCGAAGTTTGATAACGAATCCACCTTGATAGGCCAGTCTTATCGCGTTCGTTATTCCAAAAGTCTGCTGTCCACGGGCACCTCTGTTGATTTAACCGCGCTGCGGTATTCAACCGAGGATTATTACAGTTTCAGTGAATTCAACAGTCAGGGACACCAGTTGCAGGAGGGAGTCAGCCCGTGGTCCCTGCAGCGCCGCCGTAACAGCTTCCAGACGCAGCTCAGCCAGCAACTCGGGGACTGGGGAACCATGTATTTCCGGGCCAGCCGGGATGACTACTGGGGAGGCGAACGTACGCTGACCGGCATGTCGCTGGGTTACAGCAACAGCCTGAAAGGCGTCAGTTACGGTGTCAACTACAACATTGATCGGACAAAGGATGCGAACGGTAACTGGCCGGAAAATCGCCAGATTTCGTTTAACGTCAGTGTGCCGTTCAGCATCTTTGGCTATTCACGTAACCTGCAATCAATGTATGCCACCACGACGCTCACTCATGATAACACCGGGCGGACCCTGAGTCAGACCGGGCTCAGTGGTAACACTCTGGACGGGAAACTGTCCTACAGTGCTTCGCAAAGCTGGGGTAACCAGGGACAGATCAGTAACACCAACTTAAATACCGGTTACCAGGGAAGCAAGGGAAGTATCAGCGGCGGATACAGCTACAGCAGCGATATGCAGGCTATCAACATGAGCGCCAGTGGCGGGGTGATGGTGCATAGTGGCGGGATAACGCTGTCACGTGCCATGGGCGATTCGGTGGCGCTGGTGAGTGCCCCGGGGGCGGCTGGCGTGAGTGTCAACGGTGGTACGGCGGTCACCGACTGGCGCGGATATGCGGTAGTGCCTTACCTGACGGATTACACCCGCAACAGCGTGGGTGTTGACCCCAGCACCTTACCGGAAAATGTCGACCTCACACAGACCAACCTCAATGTATACCCGACCAAAGGCGCTGTCGTCAAAGCAAACTTTGCGACCCGGGTGGGTTATCAGGTGCTGATGACGCTTAAACTCGACAATGGCGTGGTGCCGTTTGGAGCAGTTGCCACGTTACTGAATGCGGGGATGGCAGAGGTGAATAGCAGCATCGTGGGTGATGACGGACAGGTTTATCTGACCGGATTGCCGGAGCGGGGGGAGTTACTGGTTAAGTGGGGCGAGACAGCAGCACGTCAGTGCCGTGTCAGTTTTGACATCTCCGGTTTATCGACGTCGCCGGATAAACCGGTCCGTCAGGTGACCTATACCTGTCAGGGCGGGAAATGATGAACATGAATCCCACACAGTGTAATGAGCTGAGTGCGGAGCACGATGAACGCACGAAGTGGCATAACGACGACCTGCGTGATGCGCAACGTTTAGACGAGGCCTGGGCCTGGCTGTGTGAGTCGCGCAAAACGGCGCCAGCGAATGCGGATATCTGGCATTTGCGACAGCGCTGGCCTGCCTGCCGGGAAGCGTTTCTCAGAAAACTGCAGTCGGGAGAGCACCACCTGTCCCCCATGTTGGTGGTGGGGACACGCCGTCAGGTGATGTGGTCCGCGGAGGATGCGCTGGCCCTTAAGTGGGTGGCGCTGTCCATCACCCCATCCATCCCGGTACATGAGAAGTGTGAGCATGTGAAGGGGCATGGCGGTGGTAGATCGTCCGTACGTCGGATCTCGCAGAGCCTGACCGAAAACGGTTACCGCTGGGTTTGCCGCACCGACATTAAGGGGTATTACGGGGCTATCAATAAAGAGACTTTGCTGTTGCAGCTGAGAGAGCATATTACGCGCCCGGCGTATCTGACTATTTTAACTCAGTATATTCACTACAGCGTGGAAGAGGGCGGCGAGTTTTACACGCCCGAAAAGGGTATCGCGCGTGGTTGCGCGTTAAGTCCGCTCATGGGGGCGTTGCATCTCAGGGCTGTGGATAATTATTTTGCTCATCAACATAAAATCTATTATGGACGTTATATGGACGATTTTGTTATTTTAACTTACAGCCGCTGGCAGTTACGTAAGCAGGTGAAGCAACTCAATAAATATCTTGCGTCATTAGGGTTTGAGAAACACCCGGACAAGACGTTTATTGGCAAAGTGAGCCGGGGTTTTGACTGGCTGGGCGCGTGGCTCACGGATAAGGGTGTGGTCGGCATTGCCCCTCGCGCACTGACCAACCACCGGGAGAAGGTCCGTCGGCTTTATGAGCAGACACGTCACTGGTCTAAAACGAAACAAGCCAGGCGTGTGTCGGATTACCGTGCACGGTGGAAAATTTGGGGGGCTATGGTAGGACTCCTGTCCTCCGCCCCCTCTTACGCCCTCATTGAGGTCATACGCCCAGGCGGGGCGGATGCTACCTGGCGCGTTCCGGTGAACCTCACCATCCCCGGTACCACCGCATCTGGTTCCAATTTGGATACAAATAATCTCGGGGCACCGGCTAGCGTCGTTCGAGCCGACGTAATGCCGCCCGATGGATCCTGCATGCGCGTACCGTTTCACCAGGCCATGACCACGACCAGCGACGGGTTCTACGGCATACCACTAGGTCCGGACCTCGTGTTAGGGATCTCGGGCACGATGACTGGCTCGACCCAGTACACCTCGGGACGTGTGAATGGCTCTGCGACGCTTGCGGATAACGGTGTCACCGCGTCCCAAACCTATCCGCTATCCAGGTGTCCTTGGGCGGCCCCAACCACCACCACGTCTGGGACCCAGACGTCCGTAACAATGTCGTATCCATCCTCGTTCACTGGTAGCGTCTTCATTCATGCAGGTCCGAACGCCGTTGCCGGGACGTACAACGTGGTACCGCTTGTGTTTGCAAAATTCAGTGCGAATACGTGGGGGAGTCCTCCCACAGTCTCCATTCCCTTGCCGTCTGCTGTACGTGTGGTGTTGCCCACTTCGTGCACCGTCAACATAGACACACCTACAGTCCAATTTGGCCAGATTGACGCGTCCGTCGCATCCGGGCAACTCATGCGGGTGCAGCAAAGCACTGTAACGACCTCGTGCACCTCTGTCGATGATGGTGGCAGTGGGACCAATCGCGTGTCAGTTACCCTATCCGCGCAAGGCACCGTTGGAGACGTTTCAAATTCTCTCGCTCTCCAGGATGCCTCGAATACTGTCAAGATGGCTAATATCTTTGGTCTAATAGGAAACCGCCCTGCCGGGCAGTGCACACCCGACGTCAACAACTTCGACTTCGTAGGAACCCCGTTTGACCTGGGAACCGTAGGGGTAGGGAGCACGGGTACCATCCTTACCTGGTCCTTGTGCAGTAACGGAACGGGTGCCCTCGGCATAGGGCATGCTAGTGCGGTGCTCACCGTCTCGTGGCCTTGACAACATTGAACTCGTAGGAAGCGGTTCAGTGCTGTCAGTCACTGAAAACGTGGAAATTGGCGCTGGAGCGCGGCGAAATCCGGTTCACGGTGGTATTTGGTACCAAAGGCCATCGTCCCCGTGAAACCATTCAGGACGCTGGCGCAGGGAAAAAAGTGCCGGAAAATGCCCTGGCTGTCGCAGAACAACGTGACGGCAGACTGATTGACAAGCCCAGTCTCCAGCAAGCGATGGATTACTGGCGCAAAGAAATCGCGAAGACCGGGCTGACGGGGTATTTATATCCTGCAGTCATTCCGTTATGCATGGACGCAGGATGCGCTCCGCCGATATCTGGCGCAGGGATTCAGTCACAGGGAAGCGCTGGCGCTGACCTCAATGGATTTGGGCCACGGCGACGGGCGCGGGCGGTATGTGGTGCGGGTTTACGGGCGACGGGAAGAGGAATAATTTCCTGTTCTGGTGCAATCATGAAAAGCAAAAGGCCGAAGGGGTAAAGGAGCGCTAACGGTAACAGCGCCAGGCCAGAACAGACCAAAGGGCTGAAAGGGCTGGCACTGGCGCAGATTGGTGTTTATCCGGGGAGATCTGGCGCCGAGAAATGGATTACGAAGCTGGTACAAATAAAAAAGCAGATCCGCTGAGATCTGCTTTCCTACGTGATCCACTGAATGGCTCAGGCCACCTGAACCTGCCTGTCATACCGATATGGCGCAACAAAATTCTGCCGACAGGCGTCGAGATAGTCCGACCACCACTACATCATCTGCGTGCGCTCATCGAGGTGCTCCGCCTTGTGGATATAGGCGGCGCGCACGTTGTTACGTTCCTGATGGCTCATCTGCCGCTCCACGGCATCTTTCGACCAGCGCCCGGACTCGATCAGCGCGCTACAGGCCATCGTGCGGAAGCCGTGACCGCATACGTCCACTTTCGTATCGTAGCCCATCACCCGCAGCGCCTTGTTGATGGTGTTTTCGCTCATTGGCTTGCGCGGATCGTGATCGCCGGGAAACAGCAACTCGCTGTTACCGGACAGCAGCTTTAACTGTTTCAGCACCGTGACCGCCTGTTTTGACAGCGGCACCAGATGCGGCGTTTTCATCTTTGCGCCACGCTCTGAATAGCGCACACCCGGAATCGGCTCACGCTCGGCGGGGATGGTCCACATTGCGCCATCCAGATCGATCTCCGTCCAGCGGGCAAAGCGCAGTTCGCTGGAGTGAATAAAGATCAGCAGGTTAAGCTGCACCGCCAGACGGGTTAACAGCCTGCCGGAATAGCCCTCGAAGCACTCCAGTAATTCCGGCATTTTCTCCAGCGGCAGAGCGGGGTAGTGGTTTTTCGGCGGCGGTGCGATGGCTCCGGTAAGATCGTTTGCCGGATTGCTGGCGATCAGGCTCTCCTGTACCGCGTAGCGCATGATCGCCGTGATGCGCTGTTGGAGCCGCGCGGCGGTTTCCAGATTGCCCTTTCTCTCCGCCACCCGCAGCGGGATCAGCAGATCGGCGGTTTTCAGGTCGGCAACGGGGATTTTGCCAATCAGTGGAAATACGTGCAGCTCCAGCGAGCGCAGGGCTTTAGCGGCGTGTGCCTCCGTCCAGCGGATATTGCCTGCCACCCATTTACGGGCGATTTCTTCAAAGGTGTTGCCGCTTTTCTTTGCCTGCTTCTCCTGCTGCTTTTTTACCCCCGGATCGTCACCCGCGCTGAGTACGGCGCGGGCTTCCTCACGCAGCTTACGCGCATTCGCCAGCGTAACGGTTGGGTAAGCGCCAAACGCCAGCTTCTTCTCCTTCCCGCCAAAGCGGTACTTGAGCTGCCAGAGCTTAGAGCCGTTGGGTTTAATCAGCAGGTCCAGACACTGCGCGTCGCTGGGCTTGTAAGGCGTATTGCCAGACTTGGTATTCCGGATGGTGGTATCGGTATTTGAGTGCCCGGACTCGGACTAACGCCGCAGGCGTTGAACAGCGCGCGTGTCGCGCTGGCCCCGAAGGGGTGAGCCGCTGTGCGGCGAATAATCGAACGCAGTTCGATGGAGAGTCCGGCTACAGAAAAGCAAAAACCCGCCTTTTGGGCGGGTTCTTTAAATAGTGGTGCCCGGACTCGGAATCGAACCAAGGACACGGGGATTTTCAATCCCCTGCTCTACCGACTGAGCTATCCGGGCAACGGGGCGCATTAAACCGTAATCGCCGCGCCTCGTCAACGAAATTTATCTGTTTTACAGCAGACTGGACAATCTATCACCACATTGCGCTAAAAGCACGCGTCTTCAGGCAAAAAACAGCGTCCAGGCCGCTGAAATTGGCATCGCCAGCACCAGCGCAGGCAGCATATTCACTACGGCAAACATTTTTATCCCGCAGATGCGCAGCCCGGTGGCCACCAGCAGCATGCCGCCGACGGCGCTGAAATCCGCCAGCATCATCGGCGTGGTAAGCGGCATAATGATCGCCGCGCAGGCTGCAAGAGTCAGCTGGATAAGCAGCATCGGTACGCTGATGGCGGCGACGGCAATGCCCAGGGTGCAGGCGAAGATGGTGGCGGTGAAAAAGTCGAGAAACGCTTTGGCAATCAGAATGCTGGCGTCGCCGGTCATCCCTTCGCGCATGGCGCCGAAGACGCCGGTGCCGCTGGCGCAGAACAGGACGATAATCGCCACATAGCTCTGAATATAAGACTCATGAGCCGAAGCCTTTTTCTTGCCTTTCGCTGACATCAACTGCTGGAGTTTACTGACCAGCGTATTGATGCCTTTTTCCATATTGCATATTTCGCCGAGCAGCGTCCCCACCAGGGTCGACAGCACCATCACCGGCAGATTGGCGCACTTAATGACCAGTAAAATGCCGATGCCCAATGACGCCAGGCCAAAAATAGAGGTCATTGCGGTGCGGATCCGTTCCGGCAACCGTTGGCTGAGTAAGGCGCCCAGCACACCGCCGACCAGCACCGCGCTGGCGTTAATAAAAGGTCCTGTAACCACGCTGACTCCTGTTAAAAATCCCTGATAACCGCATTATTATGGCGTTAACTTACCGGGAAAGCTTGTGTATCCGTGATATAAGTGCATACGGTTTTCATCTTGCGCCTGTTCAGGAAAGGTGCCATGATTGCGCGAATTTTCTCCTCCCTGATATGAGGCCGCCGATGACGACACAGCCATTATCTCGCCAGCGACGCCGCGCCCAGATGCGCGGGCTGCCTCATCTTGCTACGCTTACCCCTCTGTTCACCATGCGGTGAAGGACACGTATGCTCACTGTAGGGCAACAGTAAGATCGGACGCGTCTGCTTTTACTGATGTCCGGCGGTCGGAGCTGAATCCGTCAGACCCGGACACATCGTTGGGCAAGGTTTCCCTTGCCTGAGATTTTTACACTCCCGATACGGGCATTTGCGCTTATGAAATCCATGCACATTGCCGCCAGCTGCGAGCTGGTCACCCGCTTGTCCACCCACCGTCGCGTTGTGGCGCTGGACAGTACCGATTTTACCGATGTGGCGGCAGTCGTCATC
>ERZ791937.237-NODE-237-length-13696-cov-2.512572_pt1 | contig 13696 bp, 10 predicted proteins | sample MGYA00510124_ERZ791937 | MGnify/ENA primary metagenome ERZ791937 (study PRJEB30046, sample SAMN00993239) | human gut metagenome | study: EMG produced TPA metagenomics assembly of the A metagenome-wide association study of gut microbiota in type 2...
TTCATACTAGATCGAACAAAAGAAGATAAAAAAGAAAAAATGCAAGCGCTACTTGCAGAAATGTTTGAACGCCAACAAACAGGCAAATTAGATAAAATGTACTTGATGACAAAAGCACCAAAACTTTTGGCTTATTTAAAACCAGAAGCCATTGATGAAGTTAAACAAGTCGTTTCGGAATTTTCTAAAGATATGAAATAAACAAACTTAGCTTGAACTTACGACATTTTAAAAATGTGTCGTAACATTCAAGCTTTTGTTTGTTATTCTCTTGTATTTTATGCTAAAGTTATTCAGGCACAAAAAAAAGCAGGTGATTTTATGAAACATATAAAAAATACATGGGAACTATTTATTTTAGATTGGAAAAGAATTTTTAAAAACCCAGTAGCAACATTTTTGATTGTTGCCTTAATGATTATTCCATCATTATATGCATGGTTTAACATTAAAGCACTATGGGATCCGTATTCAAATACAGGAGAGTTACCAATAGCGGTCTATAGTGATGACCAAACAGCAACTTTTCAAGATAAATCGGTCAATATTGGTGATGAAGTCTTGAAAAACTTGAAGAAAAACAAGCAATTAGGTTGGCGTTTTGTTGATTCGAAAAAGGAATTAGACAAAGGGGTCCAATCAGGAAAATATTTTGCCGGGATTTATTTACCTAAAGATTTTTCCAAAGATTTGCTAAGTTTTACTTCTGGTGATATCAATAAACCTAAAATTGAATACTCAATTAACGAAAAAATTAATGCAATTGCGCCGAAAATTACCTCAAAAGGCGCTTCTTCCATTCAGTCACAAATTTCGGAAGAATTCATTAAAACGGCAAGTAGTACGTTAATCAAAACATTTAATGATATTGGCTATGATATTGATAAAAACATGGTTAACATTCAAAAAGTTAAGAGCATGATTTTAGATACAGATGCCAACATTGGAACCATTGACACGTACGCGAAACAAGTCACAGACTTACATGGTAAGATGCCTGAGCTAAAAGAAAAATTAGCGAAAGCCAACGATGCGATGAAATATTTACCTGAAGTTGATGCTTTAGGAGAGAAGATTGTTGAGCTAAATGGCAAAATGCCAAGCATCAAAGAACAAGCTAGTGTTATTTTGACGTTACAAGAAAAAATTCCAGAAATTCAAAACGCTGGCCGACAAATTGCTATGATTGATGAAGACTTTGCCTCTGTGGAACAAACAATGAGCGAAGGAATCCAAGAAGCAAAACAAGGATTAGAAATCATTCAACAAGTCCAAACGGCGTTACCAGATATTCGTAAACTAGGTGATCAAGCCAATGATTTAGGGAATGTCACATTAGATGGCGCCACTCAATTGGAAAAGGCGTTACCAAGCATTACGAATAGCGTTGAAGTGACTTTGAAATCTATCCAGCAAGTTGCTACAACAACAACTTCTGTAGTCGCGACTATTCGTCAAGCGTTAGATGATGGACAGTTAACGCCAGAAGAAAAACAACATATTAATGAAGTAGTACAAGATTTCACAACTAATATCCAACGGCAACAGCAAGCAATTAACGACATTATTGCGTTTATGAAACAACTCCAAGAAAATGCTGGTAATCATGACTTAGATGGTGCGATTGCTCAATTAAGCCATGTAAATGATTTATTAACAGATTTTAGCAATCGCTTGAATCAATTAAATGCTTTAGTCCAAGCGGGTGATATCTCTGGAGTACAAAATTATTTAAATGAGATTGACGAAATGGCAACTAATATTTCTAGTATTGTGGGCAGTGTTGATGTAAACGGAATTAGTAATACCGTTTCAACCATTTTAAACAAACTAATTAGTACCATCCAAAATGCTCAAGGCCAACTAAACAAAGCGCAACAAATTGACTTTGAAGGATTATTGAGCTCAACAAGTCAAACGGTCACTAATGCGATTTCTTTATTAGAAAAATATCAAGCCGAAATACCGGCAATTAAACAAGAAATTCATGATGCGAATACGATGTTGAATGGCAATATGGAAACCATTGTCAATGGCATTAATCGTGGTGCTGATTTGTATAAAAACGATTTACCAGTCATTCAAGACAAAGTCAGCAAAGCGGCAGCCTTTATGCAAAATGACTATCCAGGTATCCGAAAAGATTTAACGAATACCTTGAAAACAGTCAATGAGAAAATGCCAGATGTTGAAGCGGCCTTAGACAAAGCCAACGAGCTGATTATTAATGATTGGCCAAATATCAAAACAGGATTACACAAAGCAGCGAATGCAATCCGTAAAGGTGAAAAAGAAGTTGATTTAGGTGAAATTCTTAAATTACTAAAATTAGATGCCAATAAAGAAAGTGACTTCTTTACACAACCAGTTGAAGTCAAAGAACATGCTGTTTATCCGATTGCTAATAATGGTTCGGCAAGTACGCCATTCTATACAGCTTTGTGTTTATGGGTTGGCGCTGTGTTATTCTCAAGTGTTGCGACAACAGATGTTTATCTTGAAGGAAAAGATAAAAAACGCTTTTCTAAACGGGAACAATTTTCAGCACGGATGTTTACCTTCATTGTCATGGGGATTGGTCAAGCGCTGATTGTAACGCTAGGTAATTACTTTGCGTTAGGCGTAGATGTCCGTAATCCAGCGTATAGTGTCTGGTTTGCCGTATTGATTGCCATTACGTTTATGATAATGGTTTATGTGCTCGTTGCTCTCTTTGGCAATGTAGGGAAAGGAATTGCGATAATAATCTTGGTACTATCCATCTCTGGTGGGGGTGGGAACTACCCAATTCAAGTCTCAGGTAAATTCTTCCAAATGATTAATCCGTTCTTGCCGTTTACGCATGCGGTGAACTTGCTAAGGGAATCAGCAGGAGGCATTTACTGGCCAAATGCTCGGTTTGCAATTTGGATTATGGTGGGGATTTCAGTCGTCTTTAGTATTGGCGGCGCAATTCTTTATTCACATCTGGAACACAGATCGAAAAAATTTGCGGCTTTAGCACAAAAGAGCCATTTATTCCATTAAAAAACAAAAAGCTGAAAACGTCTCTAGCGTTTTCGGCTTTTTGTTTTTCTTTATTTTCAAGGCAACCCTAACAAAGAAGTTTTGGGGGCTCTTGCTTTTGACTTTTTGGCAATGCTAAATAATAAAATCTCCCTCAGAAAGTGAGGTTTTTTGTGTACAAATGTATAAAAAGGTTTTATAGTATTTTTTTAAGAAATAAAAAGTGGGTAGGGGTTGTAAAATGATTCAAGCATTGCTTCAACGATATGAGAAAAAAATTGAACGTCGTAAATTGGAAAAACGAACAGCATTCGGTGCTTTTGCCGGGCGGATTGGGCTTGTTTCTAATTTATTTTTATTCGTTAGTAAATTTATGATTGGCTTGCTTTCAGGTAGTGTTTCAATCATGGCAGATGCCATTAATAGCTTGTCCGATACTATTTCTTCAGTTTTAACATTAGTCGGTTTTTATATTGCTGGTAAGCCAGCGGATAAAGAACATCCCTATGGGCATGAACGTTTTGAATATATTAGTGGAATGCTTGTATCATTAGTGATTACGTTTATTGGGTTTGAGTTTCTAACGACCTCCGTTGATCGCATCCTGCATCCAGAATCAATCAAGGTGACACTCATTTTATTTGCTGTTTTAGCTTTATCAATTGGGATTAAAATTTGGCAAGGGCTGTTTTACAAAAAAGTATCAGCAAAAATTGATTCTCAAGCATTAGTTGCTTCTGCTAAGGACAGCTTCAATGATGTTTATACTACATTAGCTGTTTTGGTTTCTGCATTTATTGAAGGCGTCACTGGTTTGCGAATTGATGGATATATTGGTTTTTTAATTGCTGCATATATTATTTATAGTGGGCTGCAGTTAATTCGCGAATTTATTAATGAGTTGATGGGCATGCGTCCGAGCCAAACAGAAATTGATGAAATGAAGAATGTCTTATCAAAAATAGAAACAATTGTAGGATATCACGATTTACTGATTCATAATTATGGTCCCAGCCAAACGTTTGCGTCTGTTCACATTGAAATTGATGATCGCTGGGATTTAAATAAAGCCCATCAGACAATCGATGCGATTGAAGCGAAGTTTAAAGAAGAATTAGATGTTAACCTTGTTTGTCATATTGATCCAGTGAATTTGTATGACCCAACACAACAATTTGTTCATCAAACAATCAAAAAGATTATTCGTTCTTTTGATGCGTCTTTAAAAGTCCATGATATCCGCTTAGTTACCCATGGCGAAGAGCCAAAGATTTTGTTCGACTTGGTTTTGCCTACAGAATCAAAATTATCTGAATTTGAACTGGGTGTGGAAATTCAGCGGCAAGTTTATGAAAAAATTGGTCGTTATAAAGTGGAAATTACCTTCGATCATACGTACTTGTTACAATAAAAGGGAATAATTAACTAAGTTTTTAAGCGTGAGCCAAAAGGTCAAATAGACTTTTAGCTCTCGCTTTTTTGTTTAGAGAATGCAAATCCTTTTGTTATCTGGATTCTCTTGATAAGATAAAGGAAGCGGGGGACTTTAAATGAGTGTCTGATTAAAAAAAGATGGTGATTTTTTTATCTTTTTCAGTAACAAAAATCAATTGACTTTTCATTGTGAGAAGCGTAGCATATGGATTTGTTTGATAAAAAATAATGAAAAAAGTGAGCGGGTCACTCTAGAGAAAAGGAGTAGAAAAAAATGGCGGATTTAAAACGACTGTTCATTGGGAAACCATTGAAATCAGCCGAAAATGATGAACATAAATTAAGCAGATTTGCAGCGCTTGCGTTGTTATCTTCTGATGCACTTTCATCCATTGCGTATGGTACAGAACAAATAGTGGTGGTTCTGGTTACTTTGTCGGCGGCTGCGATTTGGTATTCATTACCAATTGCTGCATTTGTTATTATTTTACTTATTTCTTTAACATTGTCGTACCGACAAATTATTCATGCGTATCCGCATGGCGGCGGCGCATACGTTGTTAGTAGTGAAAACCTCGGCAGAAATGCCGGTTTATTGGCTGGTGGTTCGTTGTTAGTCGATTATATGCTAACAGTAGCCGTTTCAGTTTCAGCGGGCGCAGAGGCGATTATATCGGCGATTCCGGCGTTATATGGTCATCAAGTAGCAATTTCTATTGGGATTGTGATATTGATTACCTTAATGAACTTGAGAGGCCTGCGAGAATCTGCTTCGTTCTTAATGTTGCCAGTGTATAGTTTTATCGCAATTATTACCTTACTGATTGTTGTTGGGCTATTTAAAATTGTGACTGGCGCACAGCCATTGAATGCGACAGCTTTACCAGGAGCCGTGGTTCCAGGAATTTCTATTGCCTTAGTTTTACGGGCGTTTTCATCTGGTTCTTCTTCCTTAACAGGGGTTGAAGCAATCAGTAATGCAGTGCCATTCTTTAAGAAACCACGAGCAAAAAATGCTGCTGGGACGTTAGCGTTAATGGCAACGATTTTAGGGTTCTTCTTCGTGGGGATTACATTTATTAACTATTGGTATGGGATTGTGCCCAAAGAAGAAGTGACAGTTCTTTCACAAATTGGGAAAGCGGTCTTTGGTCAAAATATTTTATATTATTTATTACAGTTTGCGACAGCCTTAATTTTAGCGGTTGCTGCTAACACAGGATTCTCAGCCTTTCCAGTTTTGGCTTATAACTTAGCCAAAGATAAGTTTATGCCGCATATGTATATGGATCGTGGCGACCGTTTGGGCTATTCAAATGGTATTTTAACTTTAGCTGCTGGTTCCATTGTTTTATTATTGATTTTCCAAGGTTCCACAGAACGTTTAATCCCATTGTATTCAATTGGTGTGTTTATTCCGTTTGCTTTGTCTCAATCGGGGATGGTTGTAAAATGGCGAAAAGAAACTAAAAATTGGTTGCCAAAATCAATTGCTAATATTGTCGGCGCCTTTATCTCTTTCGCGATTATCGCCATTTTGTTTATTTATCGATTAGGGGACATCTGGCCGTTCTTTATTATTATGCCGGTGTTGATTTATGCATTTTATCGGGTCAATACTCACTATAAAAATGTGGCGGAACAGCTACGTTTAGAAGATGGGGCACAGTTGCATGAGTTTGACGGGAATACAGTTATTGTTTTAGTAGGGAACGTAACCAAGGCAAATGTCGGCGCCTTGAACTATGCGCGTTCCATTGGTGATTATGTTGTTGCCATGCATGTCTCAATGGATGAAAACGTTGAGAAGGAAAAAGAAATTCAGGAAGAGTTTAAAAAACACTTCCCGGACGTTCGTCTATCAATTGTCCATTCTTCGTATCGTTCACTGCAAAACCCTATCTTACGTTATGTTGATTTGGTTAGTAAAAATGCCACGAAGCATAACTACAGTACAACAGTTTTAGTACCACAATTTGTACCAAATAAACGTTGGCAAAATATTTTGCATAACCAAACAAGTTTACGCTTGCGGATTCGTTTAGCGTGGCGGGAAAATATTATTGTGGCTACCTATAGTTATCACTTGAAAAAATAAAAAAAAAGTCTGCCATCTTTTGATGGCAGATTTTTTTATTGACGTAATTGTTTTTGATAAATTCTAGCGCAAGACTGCTCTTCAGTGGTTACCATTGTCAAAAATTCCCAGTCATATCTTTCATAAAAAGTAGTATGGTCTGTAAGCAGATAAAGCTTTTTAAATCCAGAATTAGCAAGAAAATCACCAACTGTTGTTAAAAGAATTCCTGCTAAGCCTTGGTGACGAAATGTTGGTTCGACATACAATGCACAAAGGTTTGGCGTAAGGTCTGCACGATTGTGGAAGTCATTATCAATTACGCCCACGCCTGCAACGATGTCCTGCTGTTTATTCAAGCAGACCCACCAATGTGGTACGTGGTTTTCGCTAGTTAGCATTTCCTGCATACTTGCTTGATACGCTTCAGCGGGGATTTGCCACTTTTGGCTAAACCATTGAGCAGCTGCCGGAATTAAGTGTGGTTGTTGGTTTAAATCGATAATAGTATAGTTAGACATTATTAATCTCCTAGATAAAAGAACAGATCCCATTGAAAAGAAACAATGTTGGATCTGCTCTGTATTTTTTATTAATTGGAATGTTTGCTAGCTGGGTCTAAACGACGTTCAATAATCCCTAGAACCCAATCTGTGATAATCGCCATAAAGGCTGTTGGTAAGGCACCGACTAAAATGATAGAAGCACCATCTGTGGCATTGGTTCCACGAATAATAATATCCCCTAAACCACCAGCACCAACGAAAGCGCCAATCGCAGTAATCCCGATTGCGACGACTAACGCATTTCGAATACCTGCCATGATTACTGAAACAGATAAAGGTAACTCGACCATATAAAGAAGTTGTACTTTTGTCATACCCATTCCTTTACCAACATCTAAAATATTGCGATCCACTTGAATCATGCCAGTGTACGTATTCTTGATGATTGGTAGGAGAGAATAAAGGAAGACCGTTACAACCACCGTGTTGACGCCTAAGCCCATTCCCAACATTAAAATCGAAAGCATTGCCAAAGCTGGTACTGTTTGGATAATGTTCGCTAAACGGATAATCCAGTTGGCTAAGCTACGTTTACGTGAAATCATAATCCCAATAGGAATCCCGACAATTGCAGCAAAGATTACGCCATAAATCGAAATTAAAAAGTGACGTAAAAATTGTTGAAAGACGTAGCCGCCATTTTGTTGGAAATAGTAGATAAATTGTTGGAATAAATTCATATTATTCATCTGTTACTCCCCCTCAAAATAGTTATTTTCTTTTAAGAAACGTTCGGCTACGACAGCAGGTTCAATTAAATCATTATCTGCTTGATAGTTCAATTCTTGCATTTTTTTGGTAGAAATTTTACCATCTAAGCGATTTAAGACATCTTTAATTTCCGGCGTTTCTTTTAATAATTTGTCACTAACCACAGGAGCGGCATCATAAGGCGGGAAGAAGCGCTTGTCATCTTTTAACATGACTAAATCGTAACTACCAATCCGGCCATCTGTTGAGTAACCTAAGATGACGTCCATTTTTCCAGCGTTGACTGCATCGTACACCAAGCCAATTTGCATTGGTAAAATAGATTTAAATTGGAAGTTGTATTCCTTTTTAAAGCCTTCATAACCGTCGCCTTCACGTGTGATCCACGCAGTATCGACACCAGCAACTAATTTGTCTGCGACTTTCCCTAAATCACTGACTGTTTTTAAATTGTATTTCTCAGCCGTTTCTTTTGTAACTAAGAATACATAAGTATTTTCAAATCCATATGAAGGGAACCAAGTTTGTTGATAACGTTTTTCAAATTCTGATTGAACTAGGTTAAACGCTTTTTTAGGGTCTTTTTCCGCTGGTAAGCCCAGCGTAGTAGTCACGTCAGTACCAGTATAACGAGCTGCAGAAATTGAGGCATCTCCGTTTAACATTGCTTGGTGATTGATGGTAGTAGTGGCTAAGTTGTTAATCACATTTGTTTTTTTATCTGTGTAATGCTCAACCATATCCGCTACAATGCTCCCTAAAATCTGCGCTTCTGAAGTAATCCCACCTGTAATGGCGACAGTGTTATCATCAGAAGTTGAAGCGAGACCAGGTAAAGAACAACCTGCCAATAAAAGTAAACTGCTTAAGAAGAGTAAGCTTAACTTGAGTTTCTTTTTCATCATTATTCGCCCTCCCTTAAAGCTTTTGGCGTTAAACGATTTTCTAATAATCCAAGAAGAACATCTGCTAAAAGCGCTAAAATAGTTACCGGAATAGTCCCGCCAAAGATTAATTCTGGCTGATAGTTATTTAATCCACTGAAAATCATATCACCAAGACCACCTGCACCAATATAAGAAGCCAGTGTAGCCCAAGCAATGACATAGACAGCAGCTAAACGAATACCGGCCATAATTGTTGGCATGGCAATGGGTAATTCAACACTAAAAATAGACTGTAAATTGGTCATGCCCATGCCTTTAGCAACATCTCGGTAATTTTCATCGACATTTTTCATTCCGATATACGTGTTTCTTAAAATAGGTAGAAGGGAATAGATGAATAGCGCGATAATAGCGGGTGTTTTGCCGACACCAAAAATTGGAATCATCAAAGCTAATAAAGCCAATGAAGGAACCGTTTGTAAGGCACTTGTTAAACCAATGACAATATTGGCTACTTTGGGCAAACGGGTTAACCAAACGCCAACGGGCACAGCGATAGCGACCCCTAATAAAAGTGCAAAGAATGAAATATAAATATGTTCAATACTTTTTGAAATCATTTCTGATCCATATTCTTGAAAGAAGCTACTCATTGCTTACGCCTCCTCTTTATCAGTTTCGGACTCGCTTTGTTTTGCTTCTACAGCTTCACTAATCGTTGTTTCATCGCCCCAGATAACATCATAAACAATGTCAACAAGGGAAGCACGTGTTAAGATGCCCACCACTCGTTTTTGTTCATCAACGACTGGCACATATTTTAAGCCGCGTTTTAAGATTCTTTGTAAAGCATCACGTAAAAGAGCGGTTTTTTGAACAAAGAAGACATCTTTATTCAAGATATCACCAACACTAGAAGCTTTGCCACGTTGCTGATCTAATGTTTCAACATCGATAAAGCCTTTAAGCACATGGGAATTATCAACAACTAATAAGGTATCAACCCGTTTTTCACGCATCAATTTAATCGCTTCTTGTAAAGATTTTTCCGGCGTGATAGTAATAGCTGAATTTAACATGACTTCATCAACAGTGGTGAAATCAGGTTTGGCTTGTAATAGGCGATCTTCTCCGATGAGTTCTTCTACAAATTCATTGGCTGGATGACGTAAAATATTATCTGGTGTGTCAAATTGAATTACTTTGCCTTCGCTCATAATGGCAATTTTATTTGCTAATTTCAACGCTTCATCCATATCATGAGTAACAAAGACGATAGTTTTTCCTAAACGTTCTTGTAAATCTTTCACTAAATCTTGTAATGAATCACGGGTGATAGGATCTAAAGCGCCAAAAGGTTCATCCATTAGAATAATATCTTGATTGGCAGCTAAAGCCCGCACAACGCCGATTCTTTGTTGTTGTCCCCCAGAAAGTTCATTGGGATAGCGGTCCAACATTTCTCGTGGTAACTCAACCAAATCAATCATTTTTTCGGCTATCTTATTGCGTTCTTCCACAGGTACTTTTAATAATTTAGGCACTAAAACGATATTTTCACGAATGGTCATGTGAGGCATCAAGCCGATATTTTGAATGACATAGCCAATTTGGCGACGTAGCTCTACAGGATTGATTTTTTGAATATCTTGGCCATCAATTAAAATTTTTCCTTTTGAAGGGTCAGTCATGCGGTTAAGCATCCGCATTGATGTTGTTTTTCCACTACCACTTGTTCCGATGAAGCAGATAAATTCACCTTTATCGAAAGACAAATTAATGTCATCAACGGCGACTTTTCCGCCTTTATAAAATTTTGATACATGCTGAAATTCTATCAACTTACTCACCTCAACTAAATATTTTGAAAATGTATCTTATTACTAGTATGCTATAAAAATGCGATTTCGACAAATGTAATCTATTTTTAATGGGAAAAAGAAGGCGGTAAAATTTTTTTAATTCGTTCTAAAAAAAAGAAAAGATAACTATTGTTTAGTAAAAGTTATCTGAACGAAACAAGATGTTAAAAAGAGTATTCTGAGAAGGAAGAAAAGCCGCTATAACAAAGAAAAGTGTCCTTTGTAGCAAGTTGACGGGAGCTGAGTTTTTCATTAGAATGGAAAGAGAACAAGGGAATAAAATAAAAAAAGGCGCTTCATGATTTAGCGGCAACTAAATCACGAAGCCTTGAATAGTCACCTGTGCAAGTGGACCATCAAGTTGCCCGTTCAATCAATGGAAACCATTGATCACTTTTATTTTACTGAATTTTTGAAAAAATTACCAGTTTTTTTAAGAAGTAAGAAGTGGAAGAACGAAGGATGCTTTTTATGGAATGTGCAATGACGTTCAGAAAAATCTGAAGGTCATTTTTTATTCTCTTGTTCAAACATTCAAACATAGGGGAAGAGAGACGGACGTAATTTTGTCACCGATTATTACGTCCGTCTTCCGTTGTTTTCTAAAGCGTTGGTTACATGTCTTTGTAGAGGTTGGCTTCAATTGCAGTCCGTTTTGGTTCTAAAAAAGGCGGTAAAGCCAATGTTTCCCCTAAATGTTCCAGAGGCTCATCCAATGTAAAACCAGGAGTCAAAGTAGCAAATTCAACCCGATTCCCGCCTGGTTCACGAATGTATAAACTTTTAAAATATCCACGACTTACATACATTTCAATTTCCCAGCCTTGTGCTAAAGCGCGAGTGTGTAGTTCTTGTAATGCTTCATCATCAGCCACAGAAAAAGCAATATGATCCATACTGCCACGCCCCATTCGGCTTGTTTTATCCGACGTTGTTTGATGAACAGAAAAGCTTTCCGTCTCACTTAAAATAATCGTATTGCCAACTGCTTGCCAACCAAGAAATGTTTCAAAAAAGGCCAAGGTTTTTTCAGAATCTGGCACATGAAATTCAGTAGAGGCCAAACCGATAATTTGAACCGCTGCTGGAATGTCGTTAGAAACAACGAGTGTTTCTTTTAATGGATTTTCAGGAACTTCTGTCAGGATAATATGCGTATCATCTGGATCACTGAAATGTAGGCTCTTTTCTTTTTTGTTAAATGGAATTTTGTTTTCTGTTAAACGTTGTTCCCAAAAGGAAAGGCTGTTTTGGGGAATTTTTAAGCCAATCGTGGCTAAATAATTTTTTTCTTCATAGCGGTTGCCTAATAAGGGCACGATAAAAAAAGTTACTAAGCTTCCCGGTGTGCCTTGATAATCGCCATAAAAATAATGAGGCATGCGATTGTTGTCTTGATTTACGGTATTTTTGACAAAACGTAAGCCTAACAATTTTGTATAGAATGATTGGTTTTCTTGACCATGACGCGCTAATAGTGAAACATGATGAAATTGAGCATGCATTTTGAGTTCCTCCTCTAAATAACTATGTATACTTACTTAAAGTAAGTATAGTGCTTCTGACATTTTTTGACAACTATTTAGTTTGATTCAGAAGGCTGACATAGCCAGAAACAAGAAAAAGTGTTAGAATAACCAAGATAAAAACTAGTAGAAAGAGTGACGGAAATGCTAAGTACAGAAGATTTTGATTTTGATTTACCAGAAGAATTAATTGCTCAAACCCCACTAAAAGATCGCGCTAGTTCACGATTATTAGTTGTAAATAAAGAAACAGGGGACATGGAGGATAAACATTTCCATGATATTCTTGATGAATTACAGCCTGGGGATGCATTAGTCATGAATAACACACGGGTACTGCCGGCCCGTTTATATGGAGAAAAACCTGAAACAGGCGGTCATTTGGAAGTTTTACTTTTAACAAATACAGAAGGCGATACATGGGAAACCTTGATTAAACCCGCGAAACGTGCAAAAGTCGGCACGGAAATTCAATTTGGCGATGGTCGCCTAAAAGCGGTGGTTAAAGAAGAGTTGGAACATGGTGGTCGAATCATTGAATTTAAATATGATGGTATTTTCTTAGAAATTTTAGAATCGTTAGGAGAAATGCCATTGCCGCCATATATCAAAGAACGTCTAGATGACCCAGATCGTTATCAAACGGTTTATGCTGAAGAAAATGGTTCAGCTGCAGCACCAACAGCGGGTTTGCATTTTACAAAAGAACTATTAGAAGAGATCAAAGCAAAAGGTGTTCATCTCGTTTATTTAACTTTACATGTCGGTTTAGGAACATTCCGTCCCGTGAGCGTTGATAATATAGAAGAACATCATATGCATAGCGAATTCTATCGTTTAACTGAAGAAGCGGCTAAGCAACTAAATGAAGTACGCCAAGCAGGCGGTCGGATTGTTGCGGTTGGAACAACTTCTATTCGTACGTTGGAAACAATTGGCACAAAATTTAATGGTGAAATCCAGGCTGACAGTGGCTGGACCGATATTTTTATCACACCAGGGTATCAATTTAAAGTCGTAGAGGCTTTTTCAACGAACTTCCATTTACCAAAGTCTACGTTGGTGATGCTTGTGAGTGCCTTTGCAGGAAAAGACTTAACATTGGCTGCTTACCAACATGCAATTGAGGAAAAATATCGTTTCTTTAGTTTTGGCGATGCAATGTTTATTAAATAAGCGACACTTTGTGAGCAGAATACTTGGGATTGAAACAAAAATATATTATGATAAACACGTGATTTTTGGAATCACAGTAAAGGTGTGCTTTATTTTTTCTTCCCCTGTAAATAATAAAGTTAGAAACCAAAACGCTACTAGGACAAAAGTGCTTAGTAGACAATCTTAGAATAAAAAGAACGGCGCAACCACGGTTGCGCCGTTCTTTTTTATGTAAGCAAAGATTAATTATTGAAACAACAATACGAAGAAGTGCTTTCTTCGTATTGCCGGTACTAAGTTGTACCTCGGCAACTCCAAGTACAATCAGAAAAATTGTCTTGTTAAGTACAGCTTATACTGTTTAGGCTTCTTGTTCTACATCGTCATTCAGTGTTTCTTTGAAGGTGAACACATCATCAATGGTTACGCCAAAGACGTTCGCGATGTCATGCGCAAGAAGTAATGAAGG
>ERZ791937.238-NODE-238-length-13664-cov-14.261371_pt1 | contig 13664 bp, 10 predicted proteins | sample MGYA00510124_ERZ791937 | MGnify/ENA primary metagenome ERZ791937 (study PRJEB30046, sample SAMN00993239) | human gut metagenome | study: EMG produced TPA metagenomics assembly of the A metagenome-wide association study of gut microbiota in type 2...
GGCTATGGCCGGCTGGTAGGCAGGATGAACCGCCGTCCCTGGCTGGCGCTGGCGGCGACGGTGGCGGCAGGTGCGCTGGTGGCGTTCAGCTTCACCTCGATGCCGAAAGGCTTCCTGCCGCAGGAAGATCAGGGTTACCTGTTTGCCAGCGTGCAGCTGCCGGAGGCGGCGTCGCTGGAGCGTACCGAAGCGGTGATGGCCCAGGCGCGCAAGCTGCTGATGGCTAACCCGGCGGTGGAGGATGTGATTCAGGTGTCCGGGTTCAACATTCTCAACGGCACCAGCGCCTCTAACGGCGGGTTTATCTCGGTAATGCTCAAGGACTGGCATCAGCGGCCGCCGCTGGATGCGGTGATGGCGGATATTCAGCGCCAGCTGCTGTCGCTACCGGAGGCGACGATCATGACCTTCGCACCGCCGACCCTGCCGGGCCTGGGCAATGCCTCGGGGTTTGATCTGCGCATCCTGGCGCAGGCCGGTCAGTCGTCGGCGGAGCTGGAGCAGGTGACGCGGGAGATCCTCCAGCTGGCGAACCAGCATCCGCAGCTGAGCCGGGTGTTTACCACCTGGAGCAGCAACGTGCCGCAGCTGACCCTGACGGTCGACCGCGACCGGGCGGCGCTGCTGGATGTGCCGGTGGCGCAGATCTTCAGCAGCCTGCAGACGGCGTTCGGCGGCACGCGCGCCGGCGATTTCAGCCTTAACAACCGTGTCTATCATGTGGTGATGCAAAATGAGATGCAGTGGCGCGAGCGGGCTGAGCAGATTAGCGAGCTGTACGTCCGCAGCCGCGACGGCGAGCGGGTGCGGCTGAGCAATCTGGTCACCATTACGCCGACGGTGGGGGCGCCGTTTATTCAGCAGTACAATCAATTCCCGTCCGTGTCGGTGAGCGGTTCAGCGGCCGAGGGGGTTAGCAGCCGCACGGCGATGGCGGCCATGGAGCAGATTTTGCAGGCCCATCTGCCGCCGGGATATGACTATGCCTGGAGCGGGATCTCCTGGCAGGAGCAGCAGACCGGTAATCAGGCGGTGTGGATCGTGCTGGCGGCGGTGGCGATGGCGTGGCTGTTCCTGGTGGCGCAGTATGAGAGCTGGACGCTGCCGGCGAGCGTCATGCTCTCGGTGCTGTTCGCCATCGGCGGAGCGCTGCTCTGGCTGTGGACCGCGGGCTATGCCAACGATGTGTATGTTCAGATAGGGCTGGTGCTGCTGATCGCCCTGGCGGCGAAGAATGCGATTCTGATCGTTGAGTTCGCCCGCAGCCGGCGCGAGGAGGGGCTGTCGATAGTCGACGCTGCGCGCGAGGGGGCTACCCGCCGCTTCCGCGCGGTAATGATGACCGCGGTGTCGTTTATTATCGGCATTATGCCGATGATGCTCGCCACCGGCGCCGGGGCGCAGAGCCGGCGGATCATCGGCACCACGGTATTCAGCGGGATGCTGGTGGCGACGATGGTTGGCATCCTGTTTATCCCGTCGCTGTATGTACTGTTTCAGCGTATGCGTGAGTGGGCGCATCGGCGGGGGTAAGCGCGGCGCTACCGGTCGGTAACGGGGATACTCCAGGCTGCAACGACTACCGGGCGGTCCCCTCTCCCTTTGGAAGAGGGGGAGGGTGAGGGTGGGTTTTGCGTTCACGTTGCGTTTGGGCGTGAGCCCCGCCTTATCTGCCGACCTCCGGTTCGCCGATTTCAGCGGGAATCGGCCCTGCTGCACGCCCGTAGTTTTCAGGGGCCATACCATAGCGAACAGACTCTGTAGGCCCGGTAAGCGCAGCGCCACCGGGCAAGGACATCGGGCACGGCGGCAATACCTTGCCCGGCCTGTCGTTAATTTATTCACTCTCCTGGCTGGAATGGCCGCCCCCAAACGAGCCGGCTATTTCCTCTCCACCGTTATCATGGTCACGAACGGATGATATTGCCACGGCACGCTGCCGCCTTTGCGGTACATCTTCGACAGGGTGCCGTCGAGATAAAGCATCTGCCGCACGCCAAGCTTTGACTGCGCATAGCAGGCAAAATCGTAAAAGTTGGTCTCGCGATCGCTGAGCATAAACACCACCCGGCCCTGCTTATCGATACCAACCCCGTTGCGCAGCTTGCGCGAACTGGCGGAGGGCTTCAGTCGCCAGTTGATGACGCCATTTTCAATCAGCATCGGGCCGGACTGCACCGCATAGCGGATGGCGGGAGAGGGTTTGTACGCCGGCAGCGGCACGATTTTCGCCCGGCCGTTTTCCACCAGGAATACGCCGCCGGGGCGGATAAAGAAGTTCCCGCCGCCGGCGGAGCGGTTTACCGGCGTCAGCCGTTTGCCGTCTTCGATATACAGCCCCAGCGGCGCGTAGGCCTTATCGTAAATGCCGCCGTTCATCGCCATCTGCACCCGGCCGTCGCCATCGATACCCGCCAGCAGCGAACGCAGGGAACCCCAGGCTTTGCCGTGCCGATCCTGCCAGTACATCGCAATGCGCTCTTTCTGCGCATCCACCCGATAGCTCTGCAGGGTCAGCGTCGGGTCGGTGAGGGTACAGGCGGCGCTGGCGACGGCGGCCAGGGGCAGCAGCGCCAGAGGGAGCAGGCAACGTAATAACATGGGCAGTCCTTTCTATAGTCTGCGCCGAGTATACCCGCCTCGCTGCCTTATGCCGCCCAAATCTCACAGTGTTTTTGCACCAGCCCGGAAAGCGAACCGCCGTTGGCGATAAAGTCGCGCATCTGCTGCGCCTCGCTGTGCGGCGATTTCGCCTGGCGAACCACCGCCTCCAGCGCTGCCGTCGCCTTCAGCTGATGGGCGAAAGGGGCCAGCCGGTCGGCGAGCTGCAGGATCTCCTGGCGGATGCTGCGCTGCTCCCCGCTGCGCACGTCGGTGAGGGTCCCGTCCAGCCCGTAGCGGCAGGCCTGATAGCGGTTAAAGGGGTACAGCAGATAATCATCAGGCTGGTGCTTAAAAGGACGCTCCGTCAACAGCCAGCAGGCCAGGGTCTGAATAAAGCCGGCGATGTGGATCGCCTGGGCAAGGGTCAGGGGGGTGTCCATCACCCGCACCTCGACGGTACCAAACTGCGGGCTGGGACGAATATCCCAGTGCAGATCCTTCATGCTATCGATCATGCTGGTGTAGCTCAGCTGGCGGAACAGGCGACGAAACCCCTGCCAGTCGGCCACCCACGGCATCGGACCGTTGTCGGGATAGGAGGAGAAGCGGTTCAGGCGCGAACAGGCGAAGCGGCTGTCGGTGCTGTCGAACCACGGTGAGGCGGCGTTAAGGGCGATGAAGTGCGGTACAAAGCGCGACAGGCCATGCAGCAGATAGATGGCGTCGTCGCCGCTCTGGCAGCCGACGTGCACATGCTGGCCAAAGACCGTCGCCTGCTGTGCCAGATAGCCAAAATGCTCGACGGTTTTGACATAGCGCGGGTTATCGCTGATTTGCTGGCGCTGCCAGGCATGAAAGGGATGGGAACCCCCGCCGCAGATCTGCAGATGATGGCGCAGCGCCGCGCGCTGGACCGCCTGCTGGATGGCGCTGAGCTGGATTTGCGCATGGCTGATGTCGCGGCACACCCCGGTGGCGATCTCCAGCATGCTCTCGGTGATGTCGTGTTTGGCTTCTCCCACGGTCAGCTCATGCTGGACGTCGGCAATCAGCGTCGAGGCATCCTGGCTGAGATCGTAACCCGGCGGGTTCACCACCTGCAGCTCCAGTTCGATACCGAGGGTAAAAGGATCGGAGCGGTGAAAATCGGCTAAAGGCATAGTCTCTCCCGGTCGATGTGTTCTCTGAAGTATATACCCGTCACACATTTACGTTGGCTTTGCTACGCAGCTTATCCATTCGCCTCGCGCCGCATCCCGCGATATTAGGCGACGCGTCAGGTCAATTTTTGCCCCCGTTCTCTTCGCCAACCCGCTGGCGGGCAAATTTGCGCGAGCCCACCACGCACAGCACCACGCCCAGCGTGACCGCCAGCATCAAGGGGCTGACGGTTTCGTGCAACAGCGCCGCCGACAGGCCTAGTCCGAAGAACGGCTGTAATAGCTGGAGCTGGCCGACGGCGGCGATCCCGCCCGCGGCCAGCCCTTTGTACCAGAAGATGAAACCGATCAGCATGCTGAACAGCGACACATAGCCGAGCGCCGCCCAGGAGGAGGCCGAGATGGCATGCCAGGACGCGGGCTGAACCAGCAGCGAGGCGGGGAGCATCAACGGCAGGGCAATCACCAGCGCCCAGCAGATCACCTGCCAGCCGCCGAGCTCCCGCGTCAGCTTCGCCCCTTCCGCATAGCCGAGGCCGCAGGCGATAACCGCCGCCAGCATCAGCAGATCGCCGCTGAGCGACGTCGCCGCGCTTTGCGTCAGGGCGAATCCCATCACCAGCAGACTGCCCAGCAGCGAAAAGATCCAGAAAGCGCGCTGCGGACGCTCGCCGCCGCGCAGCACGCCAAAAATAGCGGTCATCAGCGGCAGCAGACCAATAAACACAATCGAATGCGCCGAGGTGATGCGCTGCAGGGCCAGCGCCGTGAGTAGCGGAAAGCCGAGCACCACCCCGGATGAGACGATGATCAGGGACACAAGCTGCGCCAGGCGCGGGCGTTTCTGGCGAAAGCCCACCAGCAGCGCGATGGCAAGCAGCCCGGCGATAGAGGCGCGCAGAAAGGTCAATAACAACGGATCCATATCCTGCACCGCCAGCCGCGTCGCGGGCAGGGAACCGCTAAAAATAATCACCCCCAGTAAACCATGAAACCATCCGGACCAGGGACCGGGCGCCGATTTATCCAATATTGAATCTACCACGTTAACCTCGCGTTATCTGATTGGGCTGCGCCCGCTTGAGCATCGTCAGCGGCGATGGTAATGTGGCCAATCTAATACAATCAAATTATTGTCATAGATACATTTCACGATGAAAGCCCGATATAAAGCCGTTGTCGACCGATATGCCCAGGCGATCCGCAGCGGGCAGCTGCCCGCCGGCAGCCGTCTGCCAACTCACCGTACCCTTGCCGCCGATGAACGCCTCTCGCTGGCCACCGCCACCCGCGTCTACCGTGAACTGGAAGAGATGGGGCTGGTTAGCGGCGAAACCGGCCGCGGCACCTTCGTGCGCGACCTCTCGCTGCCGCCGGGGCATGGGGTCGATCAGCAGGTGGTGGCCGCCGATGTCGTGGATCTCAATTTCAACTACCCTTCGCTGCCGGAGCAGGGCGATGCGCTGCGCGAGGCGCTCAGGCAGCTGGCGATGGCGGGCGATATTGACTCGCATCTGCGCTATCAGCCTCACGCCGGGCGGCTCGCCGAGCGGGACATTATCGCCCGCCATTTGACCTGCCAGCACTTTGCGCCGGACGCGGAAAATGTCCTGATCGTCAACGGCGCACAGCACGGGCTGGCGGTGACCGTCATGGGGCTGTTACGACCGGGGGATGTGGTGGCGGTGGATGCGCTGACCTATTCGGGCTTCAAGGTTCTGGCGGCGCTGTATCATCTGGAGCTGGCGGCGATCCCCTGTCGACCGGAGGGACCGGACCTGCAGGCGCTTCAGACGCTGTGCCAGCAGCGGCGGGTGCGGGCGGTGTATACCATGCCGACGCTGCACAATCCGCTGGGCTGGGTGCTCAACACCGGGCAGCGACAGGCGCTGGCCGATCTCGCGCGCCAGCACGATCTGCTGATTATTGAAGATGCCGCCTACGCCCGGCTGGTGAGCCATCCGCCGCCGCCGGTGGTCAGCTATGCGCCGGAAAGAACGGTGTATGTCACCGGATTTTCAAAAAATATCGCCACCGGACTGCGCGTGGGGGGGGTGATTTCTCCGCCGCGCTATCGGCCGGAGATTGAGCGCGCCATCCGGGCCACGACGTGGAATACGCCGACGCTGATAAGTTCGCTGATCTGCGCCTGGATTGAAGATGGCACGGTGGCGCGCTTTGAAACGCAGAAACGCCAGGATGCGCGACAGCGACAGCAGATGGCCCGCGAGGTGCTTTGTGGGCTTCCCGTCGTCAGTCATCCCGATTCGTACTTCGTCTGGCTGCCGCTGGGTGAAGAGAGCCGGGCCGATCGACTGGCGAATGCGCTGATGGAACGCCGTATTTCGGTGTCGACCGCCGAGCCGTTCTGCGTCTCCACCACGATCCCGCAGGCGCTGCGCATCGCGCTCGGATCGGTGCCTTTCGACAGTCTGCGCCCGGCGCTGCTCAGCGTGCGCGATGCCGTTGAGTACGAACAATTTCGCTAACCCAGCTGCTCCAGCTGGCCGCGCAGGACCTCCACCCCCTGGGCGATGGCGTCGGGGTTAATGGCGTGGAATCCCATGCGAAAATAGTTATCCGGCGGCGCGGCGCTGAGAAAATGGCGCGCCCCGGGCTCAATCAGCACGCCGGCGTGGGCGGCGCGCCAGGTGAGTTGCTGGGTGTTGATCTGCGCCGGGGTCTGCAGCCAGAAGGCGTTAGCATGCTCGCTCCCCGCCAGCGCGCGACACGACGGCAGATAGCGCTGCAGGGCGGCATGCAGGCGTTCCCAGCGCTGGGCGGAGTCATAGTGGTAGCGCCGCAGATGGGTTTCATAATGGCCCTGGGCAAGGAAGTGGGCCATCTGGTACTGAATGTTGGTCGGCGGATGGCGATAGACCAGCCGGCGCAGGGCGCGCGCCTCGTCAATCAGGTCCGGGTCGGCGACCATAAACCCCAACCGCAGCCCCGGTGACAGCGCTTTTGACAGGCTGCTGACATACACCACCCGGCCGCTGCGATCGCTGGCCTTCAGCGCCGGCAGCGGGTTGAGGGTAAAGTTACTCTCCGAGTCATAATCATCTTCAATAATGACCGCGTCATGGCGGGCGGCATGCTCCAGCAGCTGGCGACGCCGCGCACTGCTCATGGTCACCCCGGTGGGCACCTGATGGCCTGGAGTGACATAGTAGTAATCGCAGGGACGCTCATTAAGCACGATCCCCTCTTCATCCACCGGGTGCGGCACCACCTCGGCGTCGGCGAGCAGAAAGGTGTTGATGGCTTCGCGGAAGCAGGGGTTTTCGACGCCAATGCGGGTGGTGGAAGAGAGCAGCAGTCGGGTCAGCAGGTAGAGCGCATTTTGCGAACCAAGGGTGATGAGAATTTCATCCGGCGCGGCGACAATGCCGCGCTTGGGCAGCACCCGGGTGCGGATCTGCTCGATGAGCATCGGCACATCCTGGTCAATATGGTCGATGACCCACGCCGGGTCGCGCACCCCGCCGTGCAGCCAGTTCGCCGCCGAGCGCCAGGTGGCCAGCGGGAATTGCCGGGTATCGGGCTGGCCGTAGATAAACGGGTAGCGGTAGTGCATCCAGCCCGCCGGTTTGAGGATCGACTCCTGCTGGCTGGGGGTCATCTGCAGCCGGTCGCCCCAGCGTGGTGCAGCCGCTTCGCGCTGCGGTGCACTCTCGACGGCGGCAGGCGAAGCTTCATGATAGTCGGGATGCAGGTAGTAACCGCTGCGTGGGCGGCTAATCAGGTAGCCCTCGTTGACCAGACTTTCAAACACCAGCGCGGTGGTGTTACGCGAGACGCGAAGCTGGCTGGCCAGCTGGCGACAGGAGGGCAGCGGGGTGTCGGCGGCGAAGATCCCGCTGAGAATGGCATTCACCAGCGTCTCTCGCACCTGTTCCTGCAAACCGCGGCCAGGCTGAAAATCAACGTGTAACAGGTGACGGATCATACGGGGCTCCTCTGGCAATAACGCATTGCGACCACCCGTTACACTCAGCAAATTCCATACCACCCTGCCGCCATCTGACACAGCGATGCGGCCCATCTGGCTCTATACGGAATTGAAAAACGCTCCCACATTAAAAACGTATTCAGCCGCCGTGGACCGGAACGTCCCCGGCCACTATTTTGCAGAAACCTTTTCGCGTTCTGGAATGAACCCGTCTGGCCAATCCATCAGGGGTGAAATAATGAAAAAATCATTGGCATCAATGTGTCTGAGCGCTGTATTAACGGTCGCTTTTTCTTATCACGCCGTCGCGGCCGATCTTCCGGAAATAGAAAAATCCGGCACCCTTAAAGTGGCGACGGAAGATGATTATGCGCCATTTAACTTTATGAATAATGGCCAGGCCGATGGCTTTAACAAAGATATGCTTGAGGAGTTACGTAAGTACGCCAAATTCCATGTCGACCAGAGCATATTACCGTGGACCGGATTATTAGCGGCTGTCTCCACCGGACAATACGATATGGCCTTAACCGGGGCGGTTATTACCGATGAGCGGCTGAAAGTCTTTGATTTCACCCCACCATGGGCCTCCGCGCAGCACTATTTCGTCAAACGCGCTGGCGATACCTCGCTAAATACCATTGCCGATCTCAGCGGCAAAAAAGTGGGGTTACAGGCCGGGAGCGCGCTGCTGGCGCGTTTGCCGGAGCTGAAGGCGATGCTGGAGAAGACCGGCGGCAAGCTGGGACCGGTGGTGGAGTACCCCTCCTATCCGGAAGCCTACGCCGACCTGGCGAATAAGCGGCTGGATTACGTGATTAACGTGGTTATCTCGGTAAACGACCTGGCGAAAGCCAAACCGAAGGTCTTCGCCAAAGGGCTGGCCGTCTCCGGACCGGGCTATATGGCGTGGCCGATCCCGAAAAACTCGCCGCAGCTGCTGGCCTATATGACCAGGTTTATGAACCACATGAAGGAGACCGGCAAGCTCGCCGAGCTGCAGAAAAAATGGTTCGGCGAAACCTATGACAACCTGCCGACCGAGGCGATCACCAGCCCGGAACAGTTTCACAAACTCGCCGGACTGTAATATTCCGCGGCGGGCGACCGCCGCCTGTTGTTGAGAAGGAGGGCCTCATGGATGCAATTTCCTGGCAGTTATTAATCGAAGGCGCATGGACGACCCTCTGGATTTCGGCCATCGCTATCGCCTTCGGGGTGGTGGCTGGCCTGCTGATCGCCCTGGTACGGATGCTGCGCCTGCCGGTGATCGACCAGCTGCTGGTGGTCTATATCAGTCTGGCCCGCGCGACGCCGCTGGTGACGCTGGTGCTATTTCTGTTCCTTTCCCTGCCCACGATGGGCATTAACCTCGACAAGAACGTGGCCGCCATCGTGGCGCTGACGCTTAACACGTCGGCGTTTAACGCTGAGATCTGGCGCAATGCCTTCCGCACCTTTCCGCGCGAACAGCGGGAGGCGGCGGAGTCGGTAGGGATGCGCCGCTGGACCTACTTCCGCTACATCATGCTGCCGCAGATGTGGATCGAGAGCCTGCCGGCGCTGGTCAATGAGATGTCCTTTTTGATCAAAGGTAGCCCAGCGATCGCCGTGATTGGCGTGGTGGATCTCACCCGGGTCACCAACCGTATCTCCTCGGTCACCTACGAGCCGCTGTCGCCGATCCTCGCCGCCGGCCTGCTGTATGTGGTGATCATCGGCTGTTTGTTGAAGCTGCAGGGTATCGCGGAACGTAAAGCCAGGCGTCTGGCGCGCTAGGAACGGGAGGCATTATGAATCAGTGGGGCGTTATCTGGTCGGTTCGCGATAGCTTTATTGCCGGGTTATTCGCGACCCTCGAACTGTTTATTACCGCCGCCCTGGCGGCGCTGATTATCGGTATTGCGCTGTGTTATTTTAGCGAATATCAAAAGAAAGTGATTAACCGGATTATTATTGGTTTCGTCAGCCTGATGCGCGCGATCCCTTTTTTGATCCTCGCTTATCTTCTGTATTACGGACTGCCGCAGCTCGGTATTAGCATGGAGCCGTGGACCGCCGGTTTACTGGCCCTGATTATTTATCATGGCGCCTATTTCTTTGAAATATTGCGCAGCCAGCGGCGGGTATTTTCCGGCGGATATATTGAAGCGGCGATTGCTCAGGGCTTTTCTCGCTATGCCATTTTTCGGCGGATTATTTTACCCAATATCGTCTCTTCCGCCTTACCGCTGATCGGCAATCAGCTGATTATTTGCCTGAAGGACACCGCTTTCCTGAGCATTATTACCGTTCAGGAGATCACCGCCGCCGCCAACAGCGTCCAGGCGACCTATTTTATTCCGTTTAACGCCTTTATCGTCGCTATTGGGCTTTACTGGGCGATCAGCATTCTGCTGGAGCTGCTGATTAAGCGCCTGACCGCCTGGGGAGCCAAAAGAGGAATGAGCCATGCCTGAGTCTATTGCCGTAAGCGTCAAAAACGTCTCCAAACAGTTCGATAATGTGGAAGTCCTGCGGGATATTAACCTGACGGTGGAGAAGGGGACCGTGGTGAGTATTCTCGGCTCGTCCGGGTCGGGAAAATCCACCCTGCTGCGCTGTATGAACTGGCTGGAACAGCCGGACCGCGGTGAAATTCATATCGGCGGTCAGCGACTGGGGATTGATGAACAGCGCGGCCGGGCGATGTCGCACCGCCAGCTGGCCAAAATCCGCGAGCGGGTGGGGATGGTCTTTCAGAGTTTTAACCTGTGGCCGCACCTGACCGTGCAGCAGAACGTCAGCGAGGCGCTGCTGCGCGTTAAGGGCATGAAACGAGACGAGGCGAAGGCCATGGCCATGCAGCAGCTGGAGAAAGTGGGCATGGCGCACAAAGCCGATGTTTACCCGATCACTCTCTCCGGCGGGCAGAAGCAGCGGGTGGCGATCGCCCGTTCGCTGGCGATGTCGCCGGAAGTTATTCTCTTCGATGAACCGACCTCGGCGCTGGATCCGGAGCTGGTTAATGAGGTGTTGGGGGTAATGAAAGCCCTTGCTGCCGAGGGCTACACCATGGTGGTGGTGACCCACGAGATGGATTTTGCCCGCCAGGTGTCCAATGAGGTGGTGTTTCTGGAGAAGGGGCTGCTGATTGAGAAGGCGCCGCCGGAGAAGTTCTTCACTCAGCCTGACTCCGAACGCGTCAGGCAGTTTCTGCAAAGCAGCCGTTAGTCCGGCCTGCATCCCCTGCCGGCAGCGCCGGCAGGGGATGCGTCGGGTTTCGCTTAATCCCGATCGATGGCGAACGGCTGCCACGCCTGACGCACCGGCATCACCTCTACCCGGTTAATGTTCATATGCGCCGGCAGCGTGGCGATATAAAACATCTGCTCGGCGATATCGCGCGCGCTCAGCGGCGTGGTGCCGCGATAGAGCTTATCCGATGCCGCCTGGTCGCCTTTGGTACGCACCAGGGTGAATTCGGTCTCGGCAATCCCCGGCGCCAGATCGGTGACCCGCACGCCGGTGCCAAGCAGATCGCAGCGCAGGTTATAGCTGAACTGCTTCACAAACGCCTTGCTGGCGCCATACACATGGCTGCCGGGATAGGGCCACTGCCCGGCGATCGAGCCGATATTGATAATACTCGCCCCGGCGCCATGGCGGATCAGCGTCGGCAGCAGGGCGTGAGTGACTGTCACCAGACCGGTGACGTTGGTGTCGATCATCGTTTTCCAGTCCTCCAGCGCCACCTCCTGCGCCGGCAGCGGCGACAGCGCCAGCCCGGCGTTGTTGATCAAGGTGGTGACATCGGCGAAATCGGCGGGCAGCGACGCCACGGCGGCAGCCACTGCCTCGCTGTCACGAACGTCAAGCTCAATAATATGCACCGGCACCTTAGCGGCGAGGCTGTCCTGTAAGGCCTTCAGTCGCGGATAGCGGCGCCCGCTCAACACCAGCGACCAGCCCGCGTCGGCAAACACCTGCGCTGCCGCTTCGCCAAAACCCGAGGTCGCCCCGGTGATAAACACTACGTTGCTCGTTGCCATCTCATTCTCCTGTGCGGTTGTCCCTTCACTATAAAAACGCCGGACGACAAGGCACAGGGCCAGACGACGGGCGGGGATGTGACACCGTGTCACATCGTTATGCGCGCACTGGCTCTATCCGATTTGCGCGGCCAAGGCCAATGATGAAGCCAACCACTACGACATGAGAGAGGGCAGGGTATGAAGCTGGCAATTCACAACGAGGTCGCGGTAAGCAATGACGAAGTTCGGCAATTAGATCGCGCCTATGTGTTTCATTCATGGTCGATGCAGGGCAATCTCAACCCGCTGGTCATCGCCGGGGCGCAAGGCTGCGAGCTATGGGATTATGAGGGGAACACCTGGCTCGATTTCAGCAGCCAGCTGGTGAACGTCAACATTGGCTATCAGCACCCCCGGGTACTGGCGGCCATGAAGGCGCAGCTGGAAACCCTGGTCACCATCGCGCCCGCCACCGCCAACCTTGCCCGCGGCGAAGCAGCGAAGCGCATCGTCGACCTGGCGCCGGCGGGCTTCAGTAAGGTGTTCTTCACTAACGCCGGGGCGGATGCCAATGAGAACGCGATTCGCATGGCGCGGCTCTATACCGGGCGCGACAAGGTGCTGTCGGCCTATCGTTCCTATCATGGCAACACCGGCAGCGCGATCGCCGCTACTGGCGACTGGCGCCGGGTGCCGAATGAGTTCTCCCGCGGCCACGTTCACTTCTTCAACCCCTACCTTTACCGCAGCGAGTTCAACGCCGCGACCGAGGAAGAGGAGTGCCAGCGCGCGCTGGCGCATCTGCGGCGGATCATTGAATGCGAGGGGCCGACGGCCATCGCGGCGATCCTGCTGGAGTCCATCCCCGGCACCGCCGGGATCCTCGTGCCGCCGGCAGGCTATATGCAGGGCGTGCGCGCTCTGGCCGACGAATTTGGCATCATGCTGATCCTCGATGAGGTGATGGCCGGCTTTGGCCGCACCGGCAGCTGGTTCGCCTTCGAGCAGGATGGCGTGGTGCCGGATCTGGTGACCTTTGCCAAGGGGGTTAACGCCGGCTACGTGCCGGCGGGCGGGGGGCTGATTAGCGAGCCGATTGCCCGCTACTTTGACGACCACTTCTTTGCCGGGGGGCTGACCTACTCCGGCCATCCGCTGGCGATGGCGGCGATTGTCGCCACCATCGACGCGATGAAAGAGGAGAAGGTGGTTGAGAACGCGGCCTCTATCGGCAACGAGGTGCTGCGCCCCGGTCTCGAGGCGCTGGCGGAGAAGCACGCCATTATCGGCGAGGTGCGCGGTCGCGGCCTGTTCCAGGCGCTGGAGCTGGTGAGCAGCCGTGAACAAAAAACGCCGCTGACCGCCGCCGACATGGCTGCGATCAAAGGGGCCCTGACCGAAGCCGGGCTGCTGGCCTTTGTGGTGGAGAACCGCATTCACGTGGTCCCGCCGTGCACCATTACTGCTGAGCAGGTGGCGCAGGGGCTGGCGATTTTTGATGCGGTATTCGCCCGCTTTGCCAGCCTGGCGAAGTAGGGGAGGGGGCCGGATACTGTTGCCCGGCGGCGCTGCGTTTGCACGGGCCTACGGGGTATGAGCCTGTGTGTGGATCCCGTAGGCCGGGTAAGGCGCAGCCGCCACCCGGCAAAATCACGGGTACCGTGCCTGATATCTTGCCTGGCGGCGCTGCGCATGCGCGGGCCTAAACGCCAGCCGGACGGTTCCTTCTCCCTCCGGGAGAGGGCCAGGGTGAGGGGAAGCACTGCAGTGTGGTTGTTTATGTTATCTGTGGCTTCAGCGTAGTTTGCGCTCCCGGTTAATTGTCTGCGTTATGTCTCTTAAGGCGCAGGGAGCGCACAGGGGGCGGCCAGTCGCCGCCGCCCCCTGTACCCCCGGGCTCCGGCCAGCAAAATCGCCGCTGCGCGGTCCCTTCGA
>ERZ791937.245-NODE-245-length-13473-cov-3.480623_pt1 | contig 13473 bp, 16 predicted proteins | sample MGYA00510124_ERZ791937 | MGnify/ENA primary metagenome ERZ791937 (study PRJEB30046, sample SAMN00993239) | human gut metagenome | study: EMG produced TPA metagenomics assembly of the A metagenome-wide association study of gut microbiota in type 2...
CGCGGGCCGAATTTGTCGAATGCGGCGCCGGCGACCGGACTCAGGATGATGCCGACCGCCGCGGCGGGCAGCATGACCATGCCGGTGACGGTGGCGGATTGGCCGAGCACATTCTGGATGAAGATAGGCAACGTCACGTTGGTTGCGGCGACTGCGGCGTTGATCAGAGTGACCAGAATCGCGGAGTTGCGGAAGTTGCGGGTGGCAAGGGTGTCAACGCGCAACAATGGCTCATCGAGCTTGACTTGCTTGTATACGAATGCGACGAAGGCCACAAGACCAACGACGATTGAGATAATGACGACCGGACTGCTCCATCCCATCGTGGAAGCGGACGAGAAGCCATAGAGCAGGCCACCGAACGCGATGGTCGAAAGGATCACGGACAGGATGTTGAGCTTTGGGTTCTTCAACTCGCCGACGTTCTTGAGCATCATCGTGCCTCCGACAAGGATGACCAGTGCCACGACTGCGATGCCAATGAACATCGGGCGCCATCCGAAACTGTCAATCACCAGACCACCGACAACCGGGCCGATAGCCGGGCCGGCGGCCATGACGATACCGGCCATGCCCATGGCGGTGCCGCGCTTATCCGGCGGATAGACGAGCATCGGCACTACGGCGACCAATGGCAGCAGCACGCCGGAGCCGGCGGATTGCAGTATGCGTCCGACGAGCAACAGCATGAAATTCGGCGCGACGGCACACAGCAGTGTGCCGACCATGAAAGTGGCAAGAGCTCCGGCGAAGAGCTTTCGGGTGGAGAATTTATCAATCAGATAGCCTGAAATCGGCACCATGATGCCCGAGACCAGCATGTAGACGCTGGTCACCCACTGCACGGTGCCGGTGGTGATATTGAAATCACGCATCAGTGCCGGCAAGGCCGGTGACATGACGGTCTGGTTGAGCAGCGCGATGAACGAGCCGACGACGATCACGCCCACGATGATGAATCGGGTGTGCGGATCAATAGGCTTTACGGAACTGGCGGCGGACCCGAATTCCGCGGTTTTCTGTGAGGTCACAGCATTTCCTTCTGTTGGTAACGTCATGTATGGGCGATCCGGCCCCATGCTTGTGTCAAGACACGAGGACACCGATGAGTCCGGACGTAAAGGAAAAGCCGCCATCCGTTCCGCATTCATATACGGCAAACGATTCGCGGCTTTGCGTAAGTTGATGGCTATGGTGAGCGATTCATGCGACGTCGACTGCGGATGGGCCATCGGTACATCCGCATGAGGCACGTCCCCGCTACACCAGCATCGAGAATAGGGCCATTTGTGGATTGGCAAACAGAACATTGCCGACGAACGACCCACGGCAGGCGCGTGCGATGAACATCGCGTAGCGATACAGGTTCATGGCACCTCCTTGATGGGTCTTCGTACGGCGGACATCGAGAAGCCTATCATCATTCAAATCGACGGTGAAACCCACGCATGCCTGACAATACACAAAATCTTCGCAAAAGGATTGGCTTACCGCATACGATCCGCCTGAATAGCGGTCCGGGGATGAATCAGGGGCGAGCTAAGGGTTGCATCTCGTGTTTCCGTCATGATTTCTGGCAAAATAGTGAAGCTGAACATGCGCGGAATCGACCGGAATCGGAAAGGGACTAATCATGCGAGTTCTCGGCAATATCCTGTGGATCATTCTTGGTGGATTGGCCATCGCAATCGGATGGGCATTGGTGGGACTGATTCTGTGCATCTCCATCATCGGCATCCCGTTCGGCATTCAAGCGTTCAAGATGGCGGGACTCACCTTGACGCCGTTTGGCAAAACCGTGCAATACGGCGGCGGAGTCGGCTCTGCCTTGGCCAACATCCTGTGGGTGGTGCTGGTCGGCTGCTGGATGGCGCTCGGCTATCTGGGTGCAGGCGTGCTCAACTGCATCACCATCATCGGCATTCCGTTCGGCATCCAGTCGTTCAAAATGGCCAAGCTCGCGCTCTGGCCGTTCGGCGCACAGATCTACAGTTTGTGAATTACTCGAAATCACATACCTACAAAACCAAAGATTGTTGCTGTACCAACGTCTAGTCGTTGGTACAGCAATTACGGCAACATCTCCCCTTACAGGAAGAAGTCGTCAATCTCTGCTTCATTGTGCAATATCTCGGTTTCAGAGACACCAATGAATCTTGCCAAATCAACAGATGCGGCGAAACGTAGCTGTATATTTAAATCAAGATTGAATGCATAAGTCTGCAGCTCCCCTAGTTTCCGGTATTTATCGAGAAGAGTTTCCAATATTTGCGCGTATTGCACGTCGAGATTCGCGACGAACAAGTCCGCTTTGCGCTGATATTCAGCGATGATTGCCCGCTCTCTTGCACTCAATATGTTCTTGCCAAGACCAAGCACATTCGAAGCGACAATTGACCCGATAAGCGCGCCCACAACGGGAACAGGAATAAGCGTCTGACCAATCGCCGCTCCTACCGCCGCGCCGGTAGCATCAAGGGCATTGATAGTTACCAAGCTCAAGAAACCGTCATCATCAATCTCTCCGGAACGGAATTTCATGACAGCATCTATGAGTCCAAAAGTTCCGGACGCTATCGCCCCTGCGCTCGGAGCCGAAAGATGACAGACATTGGTCAATCCATAAATTGCATAGCCCGAAAACCCGCCTTTGAAGGCACCCTCTGCTGTCTTGACGCCTCCTTCCTTCCAATCCTCAGCGGTAAACTGCCATATTTCCTTGCCTTCTTCGTGCTTTTGATACACGAAAATGCCGAAGTTCAATCCACCTTGGATAGCAGCACCCACCCCGGCAGCTTTGTTAGCCTCGCCTAGATTCGGCTGAGCTTTGTGATATGCAGCAGCCTTATCCGTATTGGCCTTATTGGAGATTTCGCTCTTTTGCTCGGATGTCTGCCGTTTAATATTGTCGGTTTCTTCAGTAAAAGTCCGGTCAATCGCTTCTCTTTGGACCTGATCATATTTCAATACCGATGATTGCATCCATTTGTCCCAGGACAGTCCCCGGATGTTACTTTCCTCTTCGATAAGCTGCTTAATTTTCTGCACTTGGTTACTGGTTAGCGGTTGTCCGTTGAGAAAGACTTCTTTATCGCCATGCATGACCGCACGAAAAATGTCCATGTGGTCCTTTGAAAACATCATATCCATAGAACGGTATTCCGCAGATGTCTTCAGCTCGTTCATTAGGTTCGCATAGAACTTTACCTGCACTGGCTTGCCGTTAATCAACAAATCAGCAGGACCATTATCATTAAGCGTAATTGTTGATTTTTCCAACCCTTCAAATGCTCGTCTGGCGTTAGCGATTCCCGTCTGCGCGAATTCAGCGATAAATCCATGCATACCATTTTCACCACCACGCCCACTGTTGACAATGTTCATGACATTTTGATTCGCTAAATCAAGGTTCCTTAGCGCATTAGCTTGTCGCTCGGCGAGATCTTTCAGCTGACCTGTTTCATTATTAAGAATCTGTCTCAATGTGTCCATCAGAGTAGACACACGTAGCTGATTCAAATAATCAATATACGCGGCAATGCCCTGAGCAACATTGTTATCGATGGCGTGCTTGTCAGCAGTATTCTTGTCAGTCATCGAGTTCCAGTTCCTTGTTAATCATTTGCGCTAAGGTGAGCGTCATATTGACCAGTAATCCCGCCTGCATTTTCTCTTCGTGGGAGAACTGGCTGTAATCGGCGCCTGTCACCGCAGCATTCGCACGCTGTACACCATCTATCTGAGTTTGCGTTGCCTCAGTCAATGCCGCGACTTCGGCATTCTTCGCATTGAATTTGCGAATTAATACTTCCACATTCTGGCGCTCAAGCAAAAGCTTGTCAGCAGTTTCTTTGTTTTTATGATTCGCATAAATACCAGAACCAATTGCCGCAGCGCCCGCCACGCCAGCGATGGTCCATCCAACCGGACCAGCCAGGCCCAGGAACGCGGTTCCGGCTGACATGCCACCGCCACCTGCAGCCAATGCACCGCCACCAAGCCAAGCCAGAGCAGCACTATTTGCTGCAGCTCCGGATAATGCAGAAATGGCAGTACCGGTCGAAGCTACACCGAAGGTGGTGGCCACACCCATTGCAGCCGTAGGTCCCATGGTTGCTACTGCGATTCCCAAAGCACTGAGGGTGGCCCCTGCTCCAGACCCTCCTTCAGCTGCTTTTGCTTGCTTTTCTGCCTCCTTAATCTCATCCTCTTTATTCTCGAACGTCGTTACTTCGGTATTGATCTTATGCAGTTCAACGGCAAATTCTTTTGGCGTATTAGCCAATTGATTGATATGTTGTTCAACATACTTGACATGCACAATAGCGATTTTTCTCAAGTCATACAGCGCTTGCGTACTTTTAGCTAAATCATCCGCTACGTTTTCATAGCGTTCTACGGCATTGTTGTAATCCTCGACAGCCTTAGCTCTTAGTTTGGAATTAAACAAATCGACCTTATCGGCACTATCCTTGACGTTTTTAGCGATTGAGACGGTACCCTTTGCCATGCTGTCAGCCGCTTTGCTTACTTCGCCACTTGCGACGGCCGCAGACTGTGCCACGCTCCCTGCAACAGCTGCCGTCATTTTGCCCGCATCGCCGGCAAGCTTACCCGCATCGTTGACGATCTTACCTGCCCCTTTGGCAACATCTTTCGTGATTTTTCCCGCTGTGTCACCGATATTTCCGGCTATTTTACCGGCTTGTTTGGTGAAATCATTAAGACCTTTGCCCAAATTATCGAACATGTTGCCCATGGTTGTTGCTCCCCTTTTCACGCACCTGCCATGATGTCCGTCATCGACGGCAAGTGCTTCGTTGCACTTATAGGCCAAGTGTACTCATAATTACGTAGCTGCGGTACATGACCATACATGCACACTGCGTAGTTTGACGGATTCGCGAAGAAGCCCCCATGAATGACCAAAACGTAACTTGCTTACACACACCGTGATTTGACGGATTTGGACGTAAGACCTTATGGTGTGCACACCATGATTCAACGTATCGCATTCAGCAGCAACGGCGTGAACGAACACGCCAAGCGTCAGCAGATGAACCTGCCGGCGATGCTCGAATGCGCCTTCAAACAGGGTTTGCGCACTGCTCAGTTCCAGCCAATAACCGGAAACAAGCGCAGCCTGCTCGCTGCCATACAAATCTGATCAGTACACCTCTCATTGGCGCATAGCTGAATCATTGCCGGTGATATCGAGCCGACTCGTTCGCACCATGCCTCATAAACGCACCTGCACGAGCATGCGTTCTTGGCATAGTCGCAACTCAATGCACCGCAGCAAAACCCATTGCATACCATCACATATTCAGAAAGAACAACAGATCATGAAGTATTTCACTACTGACACGCATTTCGGGCATCCGCTGGTCAGCGTGCTGCGCGGATTCACCACGTTCGACCCTGGGCACACGCAGTATGACGCTCTCCTCTCCTCGCAGGGACGCAAGGCCGCCGAGGATTGGGCGAAGGGCGTGGTGCTTGACGATTCCCGGCTCAATTTCCGCAAGGCCGCAGACACCGATGCGCACGATGAAGCAATCGTGGCCAATATCAATCGGATTGTCGGCGAGGACGACGAGCTGTGGATTTTGGGCGATATCGGATACCGAACATCGGTCCGGCATCTGAAGAGCTGCCTGCGTCAGCTGCGCTGCAGGCATCTGCACGCGGTTATCGGCAATCACGATGACTGGTGGCTGGACGATGCACCCGCGCGAGATCTGTTCGAATCGATTGAGCCGAACAGCACGGCGGAGCTGACCGGTCTCGGAATTGGCCGCCCGCAGGCAACGGAGACCGTCAATCTATCGCATTTCCCCTACCGTGAGGATCTTGCCTATGGCTGGCCGGATGATGCCGTACGTTTCCGCGATCAGGCATTGCCGTTCGACGGACATCGTCTGCTGTATGGTCACACGCACCAGCTGTCTCCGGAGGGCGCACGCCACGAAGCCCTCAACGTTGGACTGGACGCATGGAATCTGCAACCGGTAAGCGAAACACAGATTGCCGACTGGTTCCATGCACACGCGACCGATTCAACGCACGTATCACCGCTGGATATGCCCGACTCCCCCGGGCCGGCGCCCATTGACTCCGCCGCACAGCAGGAACCAGGCGGCTCGGTTTCGGCAGCCGAATCATAATACAAGCAATATTGGGGCGAGCAGAACCTTATGCCATCGCTGGCACCTGTCTCGCCCCACAGCACAACGAAAGGAGCTTGGCTATGGCAAAGCTCATTATTCTGCGAGGACTGCCCGCTTCGGGCAAGTCCACGTGGGCACGCTCATGGTGTGAGGACCCCGCCAACACGTGGCCGCATTGCGTGATTTCTCTCGATGACATTCGGCTCATGATCGCCGGCTCGGCACAGGTCCGAAACCGACTGCAATCCGAGCACGGCAAGCGATTCAATGACATGGTGGTTGCCATGGGACGGCACATGATTGCCGACGCATTGGATGCGGGGTGGGATGTGGTGGCGGATGCGCAACACGCTAATCCCCGGTATGCAGCCGAACTGGCGCTACTCGCTCAACGTCATGGCGCACTGTGGGAAACGAGGGATTTTGACGTTCCTCTAGACGAATTGTTGCGTCGCAATGCGGCGCGTGATACCGCTGACCGTGTTCCGGAAGATTACATTCGTTCGTCCTGGAAGCATTTTCACACCGCGATGTTCCGCCCGTTGGAACCGGGCGATCCGAATGGAAACCTGTTGGAGCGTATGCGCGCGGACCCTTACGTTCGGGTTATTCCGGTGCGCGGCGAAACAGACGTGTATGCGTGCAATTTCACTGCAGAGGCATTTCGTGAACATCGGTGGACGGATCGCACCATCAATGCGCGAGGGCTTTTTGTCGGCGGCAACGGTCAGGTGGTGCAACGCGGGTTCGAGAAGTTCTTTGCTGTGGACGAGACGGAGGAGACATCGTTCGCCCAAGTCGTCAATCACGCTCAAGAACATCCAGAGTCGTTGCCCGTGCGCGTTGAGCGCAAGGAGAACGGATTTCTCGGGCTCGTGGGCGCGGCGGGAACTCCTGGATTGTTCCGCTTCTGGTCGAAGTCGGGGCAAACGGATTATTCCGCGCTTATCGAGCGCCTGTTTCCTTCAGATTCAGCGGTACGTGCCGAATTGTGGCGTATGTTGCATGAGTGGAATGTCACGGCGGCGTTTGAAGTCATCGATCGCGAGTCCGACCGGCACATCGTTGGATACGAATCATCCGGGCTGCGCTTGCTGCATTTGATTCGTAATGCCGAATCGTTCTCCATCGATGCCGCTCACGAGGAAACGTTCACTCTTGCCGGCGGCTTCGTGCGGCCGGAAACGGTGGCGATCTGCCATTCGCCGGAAGAAGTCGCCCAGGCAATCGGCGACGCCAAGGCAAGCCCGCATGAAGGCGTGGTGCTATATTTTGCCGACGGTTGGATGGTGAAGGTGAAGTCAGACCGGTACAAGTTGGTCAAGGCGATGCGCCCTCTTATGCAACGCGTGCTGCTGCGTGGTCGTTCCTTCAACAAGTCCGGCGACATTGCCGATTTGGCTCGCCGTATCATCGATTACGCACACGAACACCACATCGACCTGGCCTACGAGCGGCAGGCATTCGGCGAGCGCGATATCGATATGACCAAGGTCAATGACATCGTGGACCACGTGCGGTGACTGCTGAGTTCTAGCGCAATATCTTCTGACCAACGTATGTATCACGAAAGCATGTGTCGTGAAAGCATGTATTGCGCTAGAACCAAATCATTCTCGTGGAGGCCGGATAATGAATCTCTATGCTTTGAACATGACGCACCATATGCCGGCATTTCCTTGCGCGAACAACTGTTCATTACGAACATTGTACTGATGCCGTTACAGAACAGAAGAGGGTGCTGTCCTAGCGCCAACCATCCGACCCGGTTCTGCCAGGCACCGAACCGATTCGACAAGGACGCCGTGAAAGACATCATGTTCGGACGGGATGACACGAAGAAGGACTCCAACGGAGTGACCGTCATCCCCTATTCCAAACTAGACGAGCGTGCACCCGTGGAACTCGCCGCATAATCCATCTCAATACTGCATACTTGAAACCGCCTATAGCTGCTCTTCGTAAACACTGAGGCGGTTTATCGTGTCTCTTTGCGTCTCGTCACGATGTTTATCGCGGAGCGGGCATCGCCGACATCCGCGACATCTATGACAAGGTCGTGCTCGACGAAATCGATGAGAGCGATCAGCCGGACGGCGACCTGTTCCGGAAAGGCGATGTGGAAATACAGGGGCCGCAGGGCTGGTCGTACAGACCGGAAAACGTCCGCTGAAAATACAGGTATCGAAATCATTGAGGAATGTTCTCGTCACAGGAGTCGACGAGAACGCGGAAGCCCAAGAAAGGTGGACGCAAACACCTCATCTCAACGAGGTTCATAAAGGTTCGTAACATGAAGAAAGGTCCGGGCAACCAACACTGCTCGGACCTTTCCGCAACACTCCCCCTCAGTCGCTTTCAGCGACAGCTCCCCTCAGAGAGGGGAGCCGAGGAAAACTACTTGGAGACGTTGAACTTGAATGTGTTCGTATTTTTCGTTTCCTTGTGTTTCCAAGGGTTTCAGCGTCTCGCCTTTGTGCGTACACACTATTGACACTCTATTTTCTTGTGTTGATTCAATTGTATACAAGAAAACGCCCCGCCCGGCAAACAGAGCGGCTCATGTAGAGCCGTCTGCGATGCCCAGGCGGGGCGTTCAGTTTCAGGGCATGTCGTGGTCGCCGGCGAACGCCGCATACAGTTCGAATGCGAGTACGACTGCGATCAGGCCCGCGCATTCGACGAGCCATTGGATGCGGTTCATACGCCGAGCTGTTCCATGGTCTTGCGCACGAGCGCGTCGACCTGGTCGAAACGACCCCACCATGGGGCGCCGTTGTTGCCGTGGATGAGCGGCACGCCTGCCTGCTGGAGCAGGTTGGCCTGGTCGGGGTGTGTGAGCGCGGTGCGTCCCTTGCCGGGCTCGCAGTACCAGATGACTCCCGTGGAGTCGTTGCGGATCATCATTGCCGCCATGATATCTACCTCCTGTGTTCCGATGTTGCCGGATAGCTTCTGTTGGACGAGTTGGACGAAGGCGCCCCAGTTGTAGCCGAAGCGCGTGAAGTACGGGATGGGGTCCGTATGGTCGGATCCGCCGTAGGTCTGGCTGAACCATTGGTGCGGGTGCATGCGGTCGACGCCCCACCCGTGCGCGCGGAGGCGCTGGGCTATCACGTCGGCTGCGATGTCGATGCCGCGCCAGAAGTCCGACGCGGTGGTGGCCTCGCAGATCTCGATGCCCTCGCACGTGCCGTTGCCGTTGCCGACCTGCCAGCACAGCCGGTCGTAGGGCACGCAATGAATCGCCTCGGTCCAGTCGGACGTGAGGTGCACCGCGTAGTCGTAGCCTCGCGACCACAGGTCCCGGTGGTTGCGGGCCGTGGCGCCGGGATTCGCCGTGCTGTGGACGGCGAACAGGGACGGATTGAGGTAGCCGTGCCCTGCGTTGACGATCTCCTCCTTGATCTGCACTATTAGTCACTCCGTGGTGGTCTTGGCGTCCGGATCGGAGATCATCTCGCTCATGGGCACGACCTCGCCCGGCATATCCACCGCATTGCCGGTGGACTGGGCGAGCTTGACGGCGTTGACGACCTGCTGGCCCTGCACGGCCGCGGAGGTCACGTTGTTGTTGCGCCACCACGCGTACACGGATGCGATGACGGCGATGACGCCGGTGATCGCCGTGCTCACCTGGTCCGACGTGAACGGAAGCTGGCTGATGCCCGCGATGGACAGGCCGGTCTGGACGACGCTGAACAGCTGGACGAGCAGCAGCACGATGGATTTCGTGCGCTCCACGGTCAGATCTGGAATCGTGGTGGTGTTGGCGGCCTTGTGGTCGGCCACGCCTTTGGTGTTTGCCATTGGTGTTCCTTTCTATTGGTGGTTGTGGTTTCCTCCGCGCCGGAGGTCGTTGACCTCGTGGCGCAGTTCGATGAGGTTCTGCTCGGTAGTGGTGATGCGACGATTGACGGTCGCGAACTCGCCGTTCATGTCGTCACGCAGACCGTCTACCGTGCCGCGCAATGATTCGATGGCGTCCAATGTGCGCCGGTTCTTGTCGTCGAGGTCGTCGCGCAACGGCAGCGCGTGGTTGTTCGTTATCTCGCCGCGCGTCGCCCGGTCCCTTTCGTCCCCTCTGTGGTTGATCCAGATGGCGGTGACGATCTGGGCGGCGAGCACCAGGGCGCTCACCACGATGTACGCCCATGCTGGCAATCCCTCGGGCAGGTTCATGCACGGCTCCTACGGTATGGAAAACCCACACGTAGACCCGCATGGAACGGCCATGCTGCGTATGGGTTTTGGAGGTATGAAATGTTGCTGAATGAGTATTGGGATGAGTCCTACTGGCCGGCATGCGGCAGACTGCGCGAATGCACACGCGTCGGATATGCGAGTGCATGGCGGCGTTACATACGACCCGAATTGGGCGACATGGACCTGGCTGACCTGACAGGGCCGCGTATCCAGTCGTGGCTGGACTCGATACCATCACCAGGTGCGGCACGTAAAGCCTGGGCCGTATTGAGGCAGATACTGCGTTCGGCGGTTCGACTCGGAATATTGGACGTGGACGTGGCCGGGAGGGTCACACCGCCGAAGCCATCCGGCTATGAGCCGGAAGTATTGGATATCCGTCAGATACGGCAACTATTGCAAGGTTTCCATGGGCACGAGTTGGAGGCTTGGCTGATCTGCAGCATCTGTCTCGGATTGCGTACCGAGGAAGCCCTCGGATTGGAATGGCAGGATCTGAACCTCAACACCGGCAAAGTCAGGATCAGGCGAGGCCTGCAATGGGTTGACGGCCACGAAGTGATAGTGGACCCGAAAACCGAGTTGAGCCGTCGCACCGTCGTGCTGCCGCGATTCGCGGTACTTCGACTCCGTGAGATCAGGCCACGAGAAGGTGGCCGACTCATCGGCCTGTTGAATCCCGGCCAGGTCGCTCGTCGCTACGCCGCATGGTGCAGGTCGCAGAACCTGCCCTACGTGCCACGCAGGAACCTGCGCCACAGTTGGGCCAGCACCGCGTTAGGAGCCGGCGTGGACGTGGCAGTCGTAAGCCGCGCACTCGGCCACTCCAGCATCGCTACCACCGCCCGCTACTACCTGCGGCCGGACAGCGAGGTGCTGCGCGAAGCACAACGCACATGGGAGCACGCCCTCATACGCTGATAGGGATTCGCTAACCCCTATACGGTCCGGCAAAAAAACCGTGACGTTCACCGGCAGTGTCGCTGACGTCCTGTCCGATGCGGAATACCGTGCCCTGGTCGGCCGGAGCTACACTGGTTGCGATGTGGTTGTTTTCACGCCCGTCACCACCGGAGTGAATACGGCGCTGGTCGCATGCTACGACGTGCCCCATAAGATCGTCCGCGCCATCCAGGTCGGCACCCCGCAGAACATCACGATGGATGTCCGGTTTGCGGTGATCCCCGCCGTCTAACGCGCGCCGAGAATCCTCGTGATGGTCAGGCACTGCGTGTCTGACGTGTTGCCTTCCATCACGTGGATTCGGTGTCCGATGATCTGCATGCTCGTGTCGGAGATCCGGACGAGAGTGGCCTTGCCTGACGCGAGCCCGTTCGTGAAATTCATGCCGACGAATGAGAGGACGATCGATCCTGCTTCGGCGGCAGTGTGGAACAGCCTCGGGTAATGGTCATCATCATTACCCTCGATGATCAGCTCGCGGAAATCCGTGATCGATTCGGCGAGCGGGAGGGTGCCGGTTTTGCCGCTGGTGCCCTCCCATAGGACGGTGGGGGTTAGCGAAAGCTAGGCGGTCAGCCAGCTGCCGGTGCAGGTTTGGTAATACCCTTTATCCGCTTTACCTCGAACGGTAATGCGTCCGTCAGAGTCTATGTACCAGCTGCCGACTGCACCGCCATTGTTCGATACAAACAGGATCGCGCCATTAGTCGCAGGCCTGTATCCTGCCGGGATTATCTCTGCAGCTTTCAATTCTCCGGTCGCATAACTAGATGACGGCGAAGGTTGACCGACCGCTGTAACGATGCGACCTATGCGCATGAGTCTTACCCTCATTGCGTAGGGGCCAGTAAACAATACAGACGATTGGGTTAGCGAATCCCACACGTCCTTCATTGGTTTCAGCACGTTGAAGAGCGGGACGAGGGTGCCGACGGTGATGCCGTCCAATGGGATGCGGTAGAGGGGCATGTCGTGGGTGGCGACGCCGTCGAGGATACTGCCGGTGGTGTGGGCCGGATCCGTCGGGGTACCGGTGGTGGGGGTGCCCTTGAGGACCACGAGCGAGCAGGTCTCCACGCCGGTGGTGGTGTTCTTCGTGTAGCGAAGCACCACGAGATCGTTGCGTTTCTGGCCTTGGGTGCCGGATTGCACGGTGGCGGTGGTGGTGCCGGTCAGGTGCACATGGCGGCCGTTCAATACGGCGTCGCCTGATTGGACGGCGATGGTGTTCGCGTTGCTCATGGTGGCCTTGAGCTGATTACCGGTGGCGAGCGCGTAGTCGCCGGGTCCGACGATGCCGGCCTGGAATGCGCCGATGTCGTCGCTGCCGATGTGTGGGGTTCCGGCGTAGCCGGTGATGAGTTCGACTGTCATGTGTTCTCCTGACGTTTATGCGGTGCGTTTCCAGAGGCGGCCTCGGCCGATGGTGTCGGGGAGGCGTGTCCATGTGCCGCCGATTGTGTTGGGGTCGAGGTTGGGGGTGGTTTCGATGATCTCGCCGATGGGGTGGGCGGCCGTGAACATAGTGCGCGTGTTGGTGCGTTGCAGCAGGTTCGTGACCGCCCGTGCGAGGCCGTGGAGGGTGACGTATGTTTCCGCCATGGCCGGGGTCCCTTAGGCGAACAGGGCGTCGATTTCGGCGTCGCTGGCCGGGGTGATGTCGGTTTTGCGCATGTAGCCGCTCAGGTCGATCATGCCTGTGAGCGCGTCCCATTTCATGACGGTGGTGTCGCCGGTGGTGACGGCCACGGCGACGACGTTGGTGCCGGCGGGCAGGGTCTTGCCTGAACCGTCGACGAACCGGCCGTCGGTGGTGAACTGGTCTGTGATGTTCCACACATCGCCCTTGGCGGCGGATGCGGGGGCGGGCAGGCTGGCGAATGCCGTGGATCCCTTGGCGCGGAATGCGGAGCCGAGCGAGTTCTGCAGTTCGGTCTTCGCGGCGTTGACCTTGGCGTCCACGTTCGCGGCAGTCTGGTAGCCCTTGCCGGTGACGATGGTGTTGACCTGGGCGGCGTTCTGGTAGCCTTTCGCGCTGATGGCGGTCTCGACGTTGGCTGCGGTCTGATAGCCGAGATTCTTGATGTCGTTGACGGCGCCGGCGCGCGCGTTGTTGGCGGCGGTGGTCACGTCC
>ERZ791937.247-NODE-247-length-13338-cov-36.643906_pt1 | contig 13338 bp, 17 predicted proteins | sample MGYA00510124_ERZ791937 | MGnify/ENA primary metagenome ERZ791937 (study PRJEB30046, sample SAMN00993239) | human gut metagenome | study: EMG produced TPA metagenomics assembly of the A metagenome-wide association study of gut microbiota in type 2...
TAAGGCCTTTGAATAAGACAAAAGGCTGCCTCATCGCTAACTTTGCAACAGTGCCGACATAGGCATAGAGCTATGTTTAAGGAGTGTCCTGTGCAAAGAATCAAAGTGATCACTGGCGAGCAAAAGCGCCGCCGTTATACTCCCGAAGAGAAAGCCCGTTTTGTAGCGCTCGCCATGCAGCCCGGCTACACCGTCTCACTCGTTGCCCGGCAATATGGCATCACTCCCAGTCTTCTTTTTAAGTGGAAACGACTCATGAACGAGGGTGGCAAGTCTGCGCTCGCCGCAGGCGACGAGGTGGTCAGCGTCTCCGGGCTCAAAGCGCTAGAGAAAAAAGTCAAACAGCTTGAACAGATGCTGGGACGCAAAACGATGGAAGCCGAAATCCTTCGCGACGCGCTTGAGATAGCCCAGGCAAAAAAGTTGATATCGCGCATGCCATTGCTGCCTAGACTGGCCCCCTGAATCTCCAGACAGTTGGTATCACTTAAGTTAGTGATAGTCTTAAAACTAGTTTTTAGACTAGTCACTGGAGTCCGGATGATTGATGTTTTAGGTCCAGAGAAACGCAGACGGCGCAGCGTTCAGGAAAAAATCGCCATTGTTCAGCAGAGCTTTGAACCCGGTATGACCGTGTCTCTGGTTGCCCGGCAGCATGGCGTTGCTGCCAGTCAGCTGTTCCTGTGGCGTAAGCAGTATCAGGAAGGCAGCCTTACCGCCGTTGCTGCTAGAGAACAGGTTGTACCCGCGTCGGAGCTGGCATCTGCGATGAAGCAAATTAAAGAGCTACAGAGCCTGCTGGGCAAGAAAACCATGGAAAACGAGCTGCTAAAAGAAGCCGTTGAATATGGCCAACAAAAAAAGTGGATAGCGCACGTGCCCTTGTTCCGGAGGATGGCGAATAAGCCTTGTCAGTCGTTGCCTCCGGGTCTCACGTGCGCAACTGCATGCCATGGCCCGTCGGTCGAAGGACTGGCAGGATCGTCGGTGCAAGCGCAAGCCTGATGATACTGACGCGCTGGCCCGTATCCATACCGTTATCGGTGATCTGCCCACCTATGGTTATCGTCGGGTATGGGCACTGCTGCGCAGACAATCAGAAACTGACGACATGGCGGTGATCAATACCAAACGTGTATACCGCATCATGCGTCAGAATGCGCTGCTGCTTGAGCGTAAACCGGAAATACCGCCATCGAAGCGGGCGCATACAGGGAAAGTGGCCGTTGGAGAAAGTAACCAGCGGTGGTGCTCTGACGGCTTCGGGTTCAGCTGTGATAACGGTGAAAAACTGCGGGTCACGTTCGCTCTGGACTGTTGCGATCGGGAGGCACTTTACTGGGCGGCCAGTAACGGTGGATATGACAGTGAAAACGTGCAGGACGTCATGCTGGGTGCCGTGGAGCGTCGCTTCGGTAACAGCCTGCCGACATCCCCAGTTGAGTGGCTGACAGACAACGGTTCAGCCTACCGTTCTTATCAGACGCGTCAGTTCGCCAGAATGGTAGGACTGGAGCCTAAACATACGGCGGTACGTAGCCCGGAAAGCAACGGGATGGCAGAGAGCTTCGTGAAAACGATGAACGAAACCCGACGGGTTAACAGTGGTAAAGAACCTTGCGGAGGCCTTCGAACATTACAACGAATGGCATCCGCATAGTGCACTGGGGTATCGTTCGCCACGGGAATATCTGCGGCGGCGAACCAGTAATGGGTTAAGTGATAAAAAGTGTATGGAAATATAGGGGCCAATCCAACAGTTGCTACGCTGCGCTCAGGCTGGAATATATCTGGCACGCCGATCGCCAGTGGTAATCACCGGCGAACGGAGAGCAGGGCTAACTCTACTAGCTCGGCCCGAGTGTCTGCTGGGCGTACCGGCATTAAGGCATAATTCCATCCCCTGCGGGCAGTTGCAAACATTGCTGGCGTCACTGTGGCGCTCAGATGTTCGCCGGTATCCCCAGGTTTTCGTTCCCTTCTACTTTGCCTATCTGCTCAGTGATCCATCTACCGGCTGTATCGGCAGTGGTGAAATCCACCTCCGTATTTTTCGCCAGTTCCTGCAACAGCATCTCAAGTCGGTCAATGCGGTAGTGAAGATCACGCAATACTTTCAGCATTGTAAGCTGTTGATTATCGTAACTGTGATAATTGAATGTCATACGATAGCTTTGCCGGGGATTATTTAGGTATTCACTGGTCTTTTGACACGCGGTACGGATGCAGTTTGCAAGATACTCATCGGCGCTGCTCGCCTGGGTATCGCCTATCAGGCGCTGCAAGGCAGGAAAAAAACCGGGATCAAGCATTGCTGTACGAACCATCAGTTCGTCAAGGGGTCTGGCCCCCAGCGTTTTTTTGACCCAGTCTTTCATCCAACGGCAGTGAGCAACCAGGGTAGTGTCAGTAGCGACAGACTCCGGCTCAAACGCTGCCCGGGCAATAATATGAAACAGGAGTGCCAGGCAGTACATTTGTCCTTTTTGTCTTACCCTCTCCCCTTCATTATATTTCAGGTCATAGAGATTAGTATTCGGCATGACATCCTGGCTAAAAACCAGGAACTCCTGCGACTGCTCCATCACTTTTTCAAAACGCCGGCTGCGGTTATCCGGATTACTAAGCGATCCGGCCTGGTACCAGATATCTGACAGATAACGGTATTTGCGGGCATACTCATCTTCCTGCCGCTGAGAAAAATGTTCCCGGAGCTGTCCGTCAATATGCCGGGCGAGACCAGAAAAATCCGGCAGGATGAGCCGGGTAGGCTCACTCGGACGATGAATAAGGGAAATTAAATCTGAAATCGCCATTTCCCGGCTCTGTGGCCCGTAACGCCCCTTGTCCACGCGGGTACCGATGAAAATACTTTCAAGTGTCATGCTTTATCCTTTTCCTTCTATATCTAGTTACGCTCAGTGTTATCGGGTCTATTTAACCCAGTCTTCCAGCTTCAGCTCCGCCACCCGCTCAAACTCTCTTGCATTATTCGTCACCAGCACGGCGCCGGCTGCGATGGCGTGCCCGGCAATCGCCGCGTCGTTCGGGCCGATCGGCGTTCCGGCGAGGCGCAGCGCCACTTTGATGTCCGTCGTGGCGTCTACCGCGTCGCGGTCCCAGGGCAGGATGGCATCGAGGCGCGCGCAGAAGGCGTCGACCAGCTGAATATGGCGCGGTGATGCCTTCTGGCCGGTGGCGCCGAAGCGCATTTCGGCATAGGTGATGGCCGAGACCACGATACGGTGACCGCGCAGCACCGCCTGCTCCAGGCGCTTCAGCACGGCTTCCGGCTGCTCGCGCATGATGAATGAACAGATGCAGGTGTCGAGCATATAGGTTTTCTTCATAGCTCAAAACGTCCTTCATCGCTGACCACGTTCTCGCGCTCTTCCAGAAAACCGGCGTCAGCTTTTTCCAGCAGCGCGAACGAACTCCAGGTTGGCCGGACGGGACGCAGGATGATGCTTTCTCCTTCCCGGACGATCTCCAGCTTGCTGACCCCCTCAAAATCCAGGTCCCGGGGCAGACGGATGGCGCGGTTATTGCCGTTTTTAAATATCGAAACTGTGCGCATGGTTTTTCCTCATATGCTGAGTGTGCCAGGGAGTATTCCCGCATAGGTGAAGTATATGCCTGCAAGCCCGGCTTGTATAGGTGTTACATATGCAGATGGTAGGTATATGCGTATGCTTTGCCTATGCAGATGCCCGGCATATGGATATGTTACACCTATGTTGGTTTCTCACTTTTCCCGCTCAGATCCGAAAAAAGGCAGTTCCGGATCTGCCGGAGCCCTACCGGCGCTCAGTGGCCAAGAAACACAATATGCAGCGGTGTTATTAGCTTCTTTTACGCTATATGTTGTATCCCTCCCCTGCCCAGAGATCGGTCGCTCAGCACCAGAAAAGGGCGGTGTGGTTATTCCCTGACCGTGGTACACTTCCGGAAACTTCGTAAAGCGCGAAAAGTCGGATCAGGACGGAACGGCCGTCCGGTAATTTAACGGCGTGGCTGTATGGCTGCTTGTTATCTCTAAGGTGATTATTTTGTATGTGAATTTCACGGTGTGAAATGAATGGCGACATAACAGTATGTTTCAGGCGGGCGTGAGTCAGCTGCATCCTTACGCTATACTGATATGCATATCATCAGTATGTATTCCGGAGTGCATTATGAAGCAGCGCATCACCGTCACCATAGACAGCGACAGTTATCAGTTACTGAAATCCGCAGACGTCAATATCTCCGCCCTGGTGAACAGGGCCATGCAGAATGAGGCCCGTCGTCTGCGTGCCGAACGCTGGCAGGCTGAAAATCAGGAAGGAATGGCCGAGGTTGCCCGCTTTATTGAGATGAACGGTTCATTCGCCGACGAAAACAGGGACTGGTGAGATGCAGTTTAAGGTTTATGCCTATAAAAGAGAGAGCCGCTATCGTCTGTTCGTGGATGTGCAGAGTGACATCATCGATACCCCCGGGCGACGGATGGTGATCCCGCTGGCCAGCGCCCGGCTGCTGTCGGATAAGGTTTCCTGTGAACTCTATCCGGTGGTGCACATCGGGGACGACAGCTACCGCCTGATGACCACGGACATGGCCAGCGTCACGTCCTCCGTCACCGGGGAGGAAGTGGCCGATCTCAGCCACCGGGAAAATGACATCAAAAATGCGATAAACCTGATGTTCTGGGGAATTTGACAGCCTCCCCGCCCTGAAAGACATCGAGGATGTCAAAACGAAGTATTGCCGCAGAGCTTAACCCTCAGCATGAACTGCTCTCCGGAGCGGATGCCCTGCAGGCTTTCGCGGGGTCAGCTTAAACGAACGGTTCACGCAAAAACCCTAAGGAACAAATATGGCGGACGGAATTTCAGTCTGGGTACCGGTGATCTCCACGTTATCGGGAGGGATACTGACCGGAAGCATTGCCCTTCTGGTGAGCCGGTTGAATCATCGTTACGCTGGCGAACGTGAGGCTTTAGCGGCTGCAGAACGGCATCGCCACGAGCTAAAGATTGCTCAGGAATTACTGGATAAAGAACGTTTATTCATAGCAACTGAGTTGATTTTCTTACTGGAACAATTCGCGGAAGGCTGCGCTCGTATGGCCACAGACTGCGGCGAGCCTGATCCGCAGGGTGTATACACTCCAACGGAAAATCTTCCGGAGCTGATAATCAAGAATATTTCGGGTGACTGGCGGGCACTCCCCCCCCCGATTATGTACCGGATCCATGAACTTCCGGTACTTCAGAATGAAGTCCGGAGACATCTCGCGGCTTATTATGAGCAGTACTGGGAGCCTCCCTATCTCTCCCCATATTATCGGGAACGTCAGTTCCATTATGCCCGTCTGGGGATAAAGGCCGTTATTCTGGCCCAGAGACTGCGAAAACTCGTCGGTCTGCCTGGAACCCGCCTCGATGCAACGGAATGGTCTGCACAACTCGTCCTCTCTAGGGTGTGGCGGAAAAAACGTAAAGAAAGAACCGAAGCTAAAATTCGTCGTCTGCGTAAAAAGACTGGGGAGAATTCATGATAATGCCTACCATTCAGGGGCAGAGAGTCACACATACCTCTGCTCAGTTGCCGGTGGCCATTGATTATCCGGCGGCACTGGCGTTGCGTCAGATGGCGCTCGTACAGGATGAACTGCCGAAATACCTGCTGGCGCCGGAAGTCAGCGCCCTGCTCCATTACGTGCCGGATCTTCACCGCAAGATGTTGCTTGCGACGCTGTGGAACACCGGTGCGCGTATTAATGAAGCGCTGGCGCTAACTCGTGGGGATTTTTCGCTGGCACCGCCGTATCCGTTTGTGCAGCTGGCCACACTCAAACAACGAACGGAGAAAGCGACCAGAACGGCCGGCCGTTCACCCGCCGGTAGTCAGGCGCATCGCCTGGTTCCGCTCTCCGATCACCACTACGTCAGCCAGCTGCAGATGATGGTGGCCACCCTGAAAATACCTTTGGAAAGACGCAACAAGCGTACCGGCAGAACAGAGAAAGCCCGCATCTGGGACATCACCGACCGGACAGTACGGACCTGGATTGGCGAAGCGGTTGAAGCGGCCGCCGTCGACGGGGTGACATTCTCGGTGCCGGTCACCCCGCATACGTTCCGCCACTCCTACGCGATGCATATGCTGTATGCCGGCATACCACTGAAGGTTTTGCAGAGCCTGATGGGCCACAAATCGATTAGCTCGACGGAAGTCTATACGAAGGTGTTCGCACTTGATGTTGCTGCGCGGCATCGAGTTCAGTTTCAGATGCCCGAAGCGGATGCGGTAGCCATGCTGAAAGGGAATATTTAAGTACTTAGGAGAATGATGCTGGCGAACGTCCTGCTCGCCGGGGAGGTCTGTCAGACGTTATCTGGACCAGCTGACGGGAATATCTGCTCTGTATTCCTCATACTGCTCATAGATCGCATGCTGAAGCATCGTAATACGTTCTGACAACCTGTTGGCGTCCGACATATGCCGCCATTCCCCCTCAATAGTGGTTTTCTGTCCATCCGGGAGATTGAGCGTGATCAATACCTTTGTATCACGAATAATCACCCCGTCAGTGAAAGAATTAAGACCACTCCTTACGGTATTATCTATCTGTATAGTTTCAAGTTTCATCTTGTTACCTCCTGTTGACCGGATCCCAAGCATAGATATCTGAATTCAAATTGCCTAGTGAAATGTCTGGATATGCCGCATTTTTCCCCTTATACAGCGAAGCTGGCCAAAGGCCAGCCCGCTTGGATTTATCGCTTTTGCCAGTAGATCAGCATGGCAAGGAACAGGATTGTTGCCCCCTGAGAAGCGGTCAGGAAAGTTTCCAGCAATGACATTATCGTAAAACTCCGCATTATTAATTTCAGGTGTGTGATTCAGGGGCCTTAGTCCCCCTTTTACAGGACGTAGTGTTCTGTCACGACGGAAGCCAGGGTTAATAAAAACGATTCGAATATGTCTGCAGGGACGATAGAAATCTTCGTGCGGGTTGTCTCGCTGTAGCCGGCTCTGGAGAGCGACTCGGGGGAGGAGTAGTATCTTCCGGCCACGGATATGATCGAGCCAGCAGTGCTCGCCGCAGTCGAGCGACAGGGCGAAGCCCCGAGTGAGCGAGGAAGCACCAGGGAACAAAACTTATAAATTCTGCTTACGCTCAATGCCTGAAAAATCACCTCCCCTCGGGGTTATCCACTTATCCACGGGCATATTTTTATAAAGTACTTTTTTATTCTTTTTCTTTATTTTACATCTTTTAGGGAGCCTGAAAGCCGCGTACAGTGCGGCCTGAGAGGGGGCCTGTATGGGCAACTGGTAAACATAATATGGGAAATTAATCACGTATCAGTGGGTTTTGTGTCAACAAGCTATGGGATACGCATCAACAAGCTATGGGAAAGAGGTCAAGTTCAGTTCTCAATTATCCACTTGTGGATAAAGTGCAGATTTTTCCGGTGGATAAGTATCGCGATAGCTTGCAATTTCTGTTTTCACTGTCATTATGGGTGGGTAAAAATTTACCCATAGGCATTGAAATGGATACTCAAGCACTCTTGCCAGCTACTAAAACGTTTAAAAAACGCGCCAGTATAAAGCAATCTAACGAATTGACCGAAGCTGCATATTACCTGCCTCTTCAGGCAAAACGTGTGCTGTGGTTATGCCTCATGCAGGCCTATTTTAATGACAGCCAGGAAGATGACTCTGACGTATTGCCGCTCTTCAAAATCAGCGTTTCCGATTACGTCAAATACTTCAATGTCGCTACGTCTGTCGCCAGTCGTGATGTGAAGGCTGGGGTAAATGCTCTGGGCGAATCAACGGTTACCTTTTATCCAAAAGAAGGTGAGTTTGAAGAAGTTAAACGTCCGTGGCTGGCTGAAGCAGGAATGAAGCGAGGCCGGGGTTCCTGGCAGATTGAATTTAACTACAAGGTCATGCCATTCCTGGTCGGCTTAACCTCCCAGTTCACTACCTATTCTCTCTATGACTGTGGCCAGCTTAATAGTGTTCGTGTCATCCGGCTTTATGAAAGCCTGTGTCAGTTCCGGAGCACTGGTGTCTGGATCACCACACATGACTGGTTATGTGAAAGGTTTATGCTCCCTGCCTCGCAGAAAAACAATATTGCTGAAATGAAGCGTACCTTCCTGGAACCTGCTCTGAAGAAAATTAATGAGAAGACGCCATTAAAGGTAACATATACCACTGAAGAAGATGGTCGCTTGCTGTTTAATTTTCTTGATAAAAAACAATAGTCTGTAATTTTTATTTCCTCCCCCCTTAGTTTGTTGCTGACATATGGGGGGATACTGAACTTGCTGTGTTTCCCATAGTGCTTGCCTAACTTGACCTGTTTCCCGCAATCGCGGCTGTCTGCGTAGTTGACCTGTTTCCCACAGTCCGGGCCGTCTGCGGAGTTGACCTGTTTCCCACAGTCCCGGTCGTCTGCAAAGTTGACCTGTTTCCCACAGTCCGGGCCGTACGCGGAGTTGACCTGTTTCCCACACTCCCGACCGTCCGAGAAGTTGACCTGTTTCCCATAGTCCGGGCCGTCCGAGAAGCTGACCTGTTTCCCTTAGTCCGGGCCGTCCGCGAAGTTGACCTGTTCCCCACACTCCCGGCCGCCCGCGAAGTTGACCTGTTTCCCACAGTCCGGGCCGTCTGCAAAGTTGACCTGTTTCCCACAGTCCCGGCCGCCCGCGAAGTTGACCTGTTTCCCATAATCCGGGCCGTCCGCGAAGTTGACCTGTTCCCCACACTCCCGGCCGCCCGTGAAGTTGACCTGTTTCCCATAGTCCGGGCCGTCCGCGAAGTTGACCTGTTTCCCATAGTCCGGAGCGTCCATTAAAGTTGACCTGTTTCCCACAGAGGATGGAAAACTCTTCTTGTGCTGAGCGTAAGAGCTATCTGCCGGAACGGTTCCTCTTCGCTTCCTCGCCAGTTCGCTCGCTACGCTCGGTTACATGGCTGCGGCGAGCGCTGATACATAAGGCTCAGCATTGCACTGGTCGTAACTAAAATCAGAATCCTTCTGAATGACTCTCCTGTCTTGCAAGTTGAATACCTTTCTCAAAGCCCTTTTGTATGAGTTGCTGTTGATGGTCAAAAGTGCGTCTGCGTGTTGCTGCAGTGTGATTTAGTAGCACGCCCGTCGAGCTTCATCCCCCTTCTGTTGAGAGCGAAATCAAAACAATATGATTTTTTTCTTGCAACATGACACTTTTTGTTCAAAATGACAAAAAACGTCATGAGGTGATAAATGGACAATATTGAGCAGTTACGGAAAGTCGCTACACGTGCAGGTAAGCTTCTGACATCTTTGAGCGAAAGTATCCGACAGCAAAAAGAGGAATTGAAGCTTACCGAGTTCTATCAGGAATACAGCAAAGCCGCTCTGTATAAGCTGCCTAAGCTCAGTAAAGGCAGTGTTGAGTATGCTGTGTCCGAAATGGAAGCCGGTGGCTACATTTTTAAAAAGAAACCTTCTGGTAATACGATGAAATACGCGATGACGATTCAGAATGTCATCGATCTGTATAACCATCGTAAAGTACCGAAGTACAGGGATCGCTTCGATAAAGCCTTTACGATTTTTGTATGTAATCTTAAAGGTGGTGGTTCCAAGACAGTTTCTACCGCTTCATTATCACATGCTTTTCGAGCTCATCCTCAGCTTCTGTTCGAAGACCTGCGTATTCTGGCCATCGATTTCGATCCGCAGGCATCTCTGACAATGTTCCTGAGCCATGAGAATTCAGTGGGCTTGGTTGAAAATACGGCTGCTCAGGCCATGCTCCAGAACGTGTCTCGTGAAGAATTACTTTCCGATTTTATAGTACCGTCTATTATCCCTGGTGTTGATGTAATCCCCGCTTCCATTGACGATGCATTCCTTGCTGAAGGCTGGAAGGGATTGTGTGAAGAACATCTGCCAGGGAAAAATATTCATGCGGTGCTTAAAGAGAACATTATCGACAAGCTCCAGCATGACTACGACTTTATTTTCCTTGATAGTGGTCCTCACCTTGATGCGTTCCTGAAAAACTGCATTGGGGCGGCAGACCTGATGTTGACCCCTCTTCCACCGGCGACGGTTGATTTTCATTCTTCCCTGAAGTTTGTGGCCAGCCTCCCTGCCCTCATAGATTCCATCGAAATGGATGGGCACACCTGCAATCTCATCGGTAATGTCGGCTTCATGTCCAAGATCCTGAACAAGTCTGATCACAAAATTTGCCATAGTCAGGCCAAAGAGGTTTTCGGTGCCGATATGCTAGACATGGTTCTGCCAAGACTGGATGGTTTCGAACGTTGTGGGGAGACTTTTGACACAGTTATTTCAGCAAATCCAGCAACCTATGATGGAAGTACAGAGGCACTAAAAAGCGCAAAATCAGCAGCGGAAGACTTTGCGAAGGCAGTCTTTGATCGCATCGAGTTCATTCGTACTAACGGAGGTATGTGATGTCGAATGAGAAAAGAAAAACCATCGGCAGACAGTTAAATACTCAGGCGTCAATGCTCGAAATGGCTGACACCGGTAGAAGTCAGGTATTTACCTTAAAAACCGGCAGGAAGGTAACGTTCAGGTTTGTTCGGGTGCCTGCATCTGAAGTTGAAAGTAAGACCTTCGTAAACCAGGAAAACAATGGAAGAGATCAACTTGCACTGACCAGGGAGTCTCTGAAATCCATTATCCAGACGATTAAGTTTCAGCAGTTCTTTCCCTGTATTGGTATTAAGCAAAGTGAAAGGATTGAGATACTGGATGGTTCAAGACGGCGAGCCTCAGCAATTTTTGTCCGTACAGGCCTTGATGTAATGGTTACCGAAGAACATTTATCAGCTGATGAAGCTCGCCAACTGGCTAAAGATATCCAGACAGCTAAAGAACATAATCTTCGGGAGATTGGTCTGAGATTGATCGCTCTTAAAGAGTCCGGATTTAATCAAAAGGAAATTGCTGAACTGGAGGGATTATCTCAGGCTAAAGTTACCAGGGCGCTGCAGGCGGCGGCCGTACCGCAAGACTTAATTTCTCTGTTCCCGGTTCAGTCGGAGCTATCGTTTAGTGATTATAAACTTCTTTTAGAAGTTAATGAAAAACTCGGTGAAAAGGGATTAACGCCTGAAGAACTCATTCAGTCTGTATCAGCTCAGCTCGATGCAATTTTGAGTGATGGCGAGCGACCAGAAGACGAACAGAAAGCCAGTATTCTGAAGCTGATTTCTCAGGCATCTCAGGCATTGATAGATCCATCTCCCAAGGAAAAGTCAGTGGTTTCCCCACTCTGGTCTTTTGAAGAAAAGGACAAGTTCGCGCGTAAGCGTGTGAAAGGGCGCACGCTGACTTATGAGTTTAGCCGTATGTCAAAAGTGATTCAGGATGAACTGGACAAGGCTATCAACGAAGTCCTTGACAGAAATTTGAGTCAATAATTTCGCCATGGTGATTTCACATCTAACTTATTGTAATTAGGCAGTTTAGGTTGAGAATTTCACGGTGAAATCGCCATAGTTTCACGCCAGTTTCGCTGCAGGAATATCTGACCATCGTGTCGTATAAGCAGGAGAAAGCATCTCCCGTTTCATCTGCCATTCCGGGGCCATACCCCGCCCCGCAAACCATACTTTACCCAGCCCTGAGTTGTTGATCCCGTCCAGAACCCTCATCAGCTCAGCACTGTGAGGGCGTGGCGGGCGTTCGTCGAACAGTTGCAGCTGCGAAACTCCGGAGCCGGTGAAGTCATTCAGCATAACTCCGGCTTTGGCATACCGGTGCCCATCCCTCCAGATACGCTCCAGAGCCGTTGTAGCGGCTGCAATGATGTCCCTGGTGTCCTGAGTGGGTGTAAGAAGTTTTTCCGTAGCCACGTTGCCGTAGTAAGGCTCTTTAATGGCGAACGGAGACGTTTTGATGAAAACGGAAATATGCCGGCAATACTGGTGCTCTTTACGCAGTTTTTCAGAGGCTCGCTCTGCGTGCTGACAGATAGCCTGACGGAGTGACTCGTACTCCGTGATCTTCACGCCAAAACTGCGGCTGCAGACAATTTGCTGTTTCGTCGGAGGGGCTTCCTCAAGCGAAAGGCAGCTTTCCCCGTTCAGTTCCCGTACCGTTCGCTCAAGGACGACAGAAAAATTTTTGCGGATGAAGGCCGGGTTCGTCAGAGCCAGATCGAGCGCGGTTTTTATGCCCAGCACATTTAGCTTGCGTGCAATACGGTTACCCACCCCCCAGATTTCTTCAACCGGCTGCAGTGAAAGCAGTTTCCGCGTCCTTTGCGGATTTCCCCTGGTCAGAGCGAGTACGCCATGAAACTGTTTCCACTCTTTTGAGGCCCACTGGGCTGATTTTGCGAGGGTTTTCGTTGGTCCGGCGCCCACGCCAATGGTCAGGCGGGTACAGTCATACACCTGCTGACGCAGCTGCCGGGCGAAGTCCTCAAGCCCCATACAGTGCTCCACGCCGGTCAGGTCGAGGAACATCTCATCAATTGAATACTGTTCCACCCTGGGGGCCAGTTCCTCCAGGCAGTTCATCACGCGCGCCGATATCGAGGCGTAAAGTTCATAATTACTTGAAAACGCATATATTTTTTCCGGGTATCTTTCGTTTTTTATCTGAAACCACGGAGTTCCCATTTTGATCCAGGGCTTCGCCTCGGCACTGCGAGCGATTACATTCCCGTCGTTGTTGCTCAGGACGACTATCGGCTTTCCTTTCAAATCCGGGCGGAAAACACGTTCACAGCTGGCATAGAAGCTGTTCACATCGGCCAGGGCAAACATCAGTACATCTCCCTCGGGCGGTGGATGATATGCGTGACGACGCCAAAGATATCCAGCTCGTCGGGATCAGGATAAATCGGCGACCAGGAGGCATTCATGGGCTGCAGCGTCAGTCGCGGCGTCAGCAGAAGCCGTTTCACCGTAAACTCCCCCTGCATGCTGGCGACAACGATATCGCCGTGCCGCGGCTTTTCAGCACTGTCCACAACCAGCAGATCGCCATTGTACAGACTGCCGTCGGCCATGCTGTCTCCGCTGGCACGCAGGTAGTACGTCGCGCTCGGATGCCGTATGCAGTAATCATGGAGATCCAGATCGGACTCGACATAGTCAGCAGCAGGGCTGGGAAAACCGCAGCTGGCCAGATCGGCAAACAATGGATGGGCCTGTGGCGGGAGTTCTTTCCCGGTGCTGAAAAGTTGTAGTTTCATCTTTCCTCCTGACACTCTAATTTTACTGGTTATACATACAGTGTTCGCCGGGAGACCGGTAGAGATCAAGGGGTGAAAGTCCCCGACCATTGAAGGACCA
>ERZ791937.258-NODE-258-length-12931-cov-14.054442_pt1 | contig 12931 bp, 10 predicted proteins | sample MGYA00510124_ERZ791937 | MGnify/ENA primary metagenome ERZ791937 (study PRJEB30046, sample SAMN00993239) | human gut metagenome | study: EMG produced TPA metagenomics assembly of the A metagenome-wide association study of gut microbiota in type 2...
AATGTTAAAAAACAGCCGCAAAGTCGCACAAAGTGAACAGGAACATGTATTCCCAGAACTTATGATATTTGTTTTAAGCATAAGTTGTGGTGTTAATGTCTCTGTTACGAAGCTTGCTTTTCTTTTTCGGCGCGGCGGTCGCGGCCGCCCTCGCGGTACTCTGCCTGTGGGTGGATATTCGGGTGTTTGGCAACGACATCCCGGAGGTGTCGCTCACCGAAGTGGTCCAGGAGAGCGTGCTGGCCGTTATCGTGCTGGTTCATCTGCTGCTGGCGCGGAAATATGCCCACTTGCGCTATAGCAATATCCTCATCGGCGGCTTCTTTCTCGCCATGCTGATCCGTGAGCTGGATGGCCTGTTTGATTTACTCTCCCACGGCAGCTGGGTGTGGTTTGCCCTGCTGGCCACCGCGGGGTCGCTGCTGTTGCCGTTGCGCCATCTGCGTCAGACCCTGTCGCAGCTGGCGGAGTATACCCGCACCCCGTATTACGGGATGATGATTAGCGGCCTGCTGGCGATTCTGGTCTTCTCGCGGCTGTTTGGCATGCACGGCCTGTGGTACGCCGTGCTGGAAGAGAACTACGCCCGGGTGGTAAAAAATACGGTCGAGGAAGGCAGCGAGTCGTTTGGCTATATGCTGTGCCTGACCGCCACCCTGGGCTACGCCTGCTACTTTCGCAGTCTGGCGCAACAGGCACTGTCGCCGCAGCGCTAATCGTGGACGATAGCCACCGCCGGGCGTGTCTGCCGGCGGTGGCGCGCCGCCGCGGTTAACCGCGAATTTTCCACTTCCGTTTGAGAACCTCTTTGTCCTGGCTATCCAGCCACTGGTTCACTTTCTCCAGCAGCGCCGGGTTATCTTTACTCATCATATACACCTTGTTGCTGGCGGTACCGGCGAATGGCGTTTCGTTGGCAACGCAGAACACGCCGGGCTCTTTGCTCTGGTAATAGTCGCCTTCAATCAGATCGGTCACCATCATATCGGCCGTTTTCTGCCGCAGCGCCTGCAGGTTATCGACATTGTTCTGCACGCGAATAATTTGCGCCTGCTTGATGTGTTCATCGACAAAACTCTGGTTTGTGCCGCCAGGGTTGACGATCACTTTCACGTCCGGACGGTCAATTTTTTCCAGCGAACCGAGCCGCGGGGCGGCCTGGCAGTTGGCTAAGGCGATTTTTCCGTTCGCCACCACCGGATGGCTGAGGGCGAAGGCTTGCGCCCGCGCCGGGGTCTCGGTAACCCCACCCATCGCAATATCAAACTTGTCCGCCTGCAGATCGGCGGCGAGCGCGGGCCAGCTGGTGTAGACGAAGCTCACCTTGAGTCCGAGCGTGCGCCCGAGATCGCGGGCCATGTCCACGTCATAGCCCTGCAGTTCGCCGGCGGCATTGCGAAACGCCAGCGGCGCGTAATCGCCCGGCACGCCCACCTTCAGTTCATCGCTGTGCTCGATGGATTGCATATCGCGCGCCTGGGCGCCGCAGGTCATTATCGCCAGCGTCAGCGCCAGCCCCACCGTCAGTCTCATTTCGCCATCCTTAAAGTTATCGTTTTTCATGCCAGAGTGACCGGCCGCATCAGTCACAGTATCCGCCGCGCGAACCAGGGCATTCATCCTATTTTTAAACACCGGGACATACAACCCGACGTGGGGCAAAACGTTAATTAATCCTCTTTCTCGCTGTAAGCTTGCTGGTTGTTTTGACTTTCAGTAAAATGCCCCGCAGCGCATTCATATTTTATTCCTGGCTATACGTTTAATATATTATTTATTATCGTTTATTTTACTTTCCTCTTATGCGTTAATAGTTGAATCTTAAATTATAACCTCCTGATTAATAAGTAAAAACACTTCATGCAACATCTTTCATTAGGATTTTTCTAATGATCCTGCTTATCATCTTATTTACTCCCTCCCTCTCCAGCAGTAATACTTGGTTACAGAAGCAGTGTATAAGGAAATACATTATGATTATTATCATTTCCGCCAATAAATTTTTTATTAACGGCATCCGGTCTCTGGTTAACATGACCATGAGTGCTCAACGTCGGTATAGTCAAACATTGTTTCTGGATAATATTTCTGACGTGAATGATAAAAGTCTAACCATAGCCAGAACCATTATCGTGGACTATAGCCACCCGGACATTCAACAATTAGCCGCACTGCTCTATCGTAAAAAAAAGATCATTCATGGCGATATCGTTTTTGTCGTTAAAAGTGAGATTCTTGCCGATCCAGTCGAAAACATTATCATAAACTCTATTTCGACGATCGTGCTTGATTATATAGATGTTACCCAACGGCTGCAGAAATACTTACAGAATGCGTCTGATCATCGCTGTATTAAAGTGTTCAGAAAATCAATTAGCTCGCTGGACAGTTGCGTCAATATTAAACTTACGAAACAGGAGGACTCTCTTCTCCCCTATATCATCTCAGGTTTAAATAATAAGAAAATTGCTCAGGCCACCGACCTTAGCAATATGATGATCAGTCACTATCGGAGAAACATCTACCAGAAACTCAATGTCCGCAATATTGCAGGCCTGTATCATTTCCTCCACTCCCTGGAGGGGGGATAAGTTCGCTTTATGGCTATCACAACAACAGAGCTAACGGCTTATGCAGCGTCAATGAGTATGCCTGGCTATTAGCTTCCCAGGGTCACAACAGAAGGAATTGGCTATGAAAATGAAATCACTTTGCCTGGCAATGGTACTCGTCGGCTTGACCTCACACTATGCCTCCGCGGCGGACGGTACGCTGTATTTTTCAGGTACAATTGTCAACTCAACTTGCAAACTGGCAAGCGGCAATGAGAAGGGTCTCATTGAAGTTAAGATGGGCGCTGTTCCGCTGTCTAAATTAAAAAATGATACCAATGGCACCGGGCCAGAAGTTGGGGTCAATATTAGCGTCAAAGATTGTGAAGCGGGCACGTACTATATTGTGCTCGACGGTGCTTCAGCCAACGAGGCGCCTATCACTAACGTACTGGCTCTCGATGCGGGTAATCCTACAGCTAAAAAAGTCGGCATTAAGCTAACCGACCGCAATAATACCCCGGTCACGCTCGATAAACCTTTCGATCCCAACGTCGACCCGCGTATTACGGTCAATGCCGATGGCACCGGTACCTTCAACCTGAAAGCCTATTACTATACCTGGGATAAAGACAACGCCGAAGCTGGCGACGGCAATGCGACCGCCAGGTTTACCATTATACAGGAATAACACCTGGCCAGGGACGGCACGACGCGGATAAGGGGTAAGATATGAAAACGCTGCTGGCAGTGATCATAGGCGCTTTGGCTTTTCAGACCCAGGCGGCCATTACCATCGATGCCTCACGGGTTATTTATTCGGGCAAAGATAAATCGGCCAGTCTGAAAATTAACAACCGAAGCAGCAAAAACTATATCGTCCAGACCTGGCTTGATACGGGTCCGGAGACCCTCAGCAGCGGCTTACCCATTGTGGCAACGCCGCCCCTGGTCAAATTACGCCCCGAGCAATCGGCACAACTGCGCTTTATTTACTCAGGAACCGGTCTTCCTGCCGACAGGGAAAGTCTGTTTTGGGTGAATATTCAGGAGGTCCCTCCTGCGCCTGAGGAAAATAACATCCTGCAGTTCGCAATTCGCACTCGATTAAAACTATTTTATCGCCCGCAAGGAATTGCCACATCGCTGCCCAAAGCCGTTGAAAATCTGCAGTGGCAGCAAAGCGCTAACACGTTATCTTTTACTAACAACAGCCCACTGCATATTACGGTTATTAATGCCGAGGCGATCGACAACAAAGGCAAAATCTATCCTCTGAAAAACTTTATGTTGCTGCCGTACAGTCACCACGCTGTCAATATCGCCAGCATGCAGCGCTTGCATAAAATGAAATATATTAATGATTACGGCGCCGTTGTTGATATTCCAATAAAAAAATAAACGTCGCACCTCTTTAGGGAGATAGAGTGATGGACGATAGTAAATTACGCTATTTTGCCAGCGCATGGTTAATCTCCATCACGTTACCGGCAGACAGTGCGGAACGCTATAATGCCCAGTTTGTGAACGGTATCGACCCGCTGGCTTTTAATCAGTTTGTCGCCAGCGATGGCGACGTCATGCCGGGCACCTATGACGTTAATATTTACATTAACGATCTGCTGGTGGACAGTCGCCCCGTTCGCTTCTCAGAGGATAGCGCACACGGCGGGTTGGCCCCCTGCCTGAGCGCGGCGGAATATATCCGCTATGGCGTCAAGATTGACGATGACCACCAGCCCTGTTTCGCGCTGTCGCAGACGATCCGCCAGGCAGAGCAACAGCTGGATATCGCTAATCATCGGCTGAACATTCATATCCCTCAGCAATATATCGAGCACTATCCCCGTGACTATGTTTCCCCCATGCGCTTTGATGAAGGTATTAACGCTGCTTTCGTCAACTACAGCTATTCTACCGATGCCAATAATGGCGACGGGGGCAGCCACCAGTATCAATATCTTTCGCTAAACAGCGGGATCAATATTGCATCGTGGCGATTGCGCAATAATGCCTACTGGAATAAGTTCAGCGGCCAGGCGGATAAGTGGCAAAGCATCGCCAGTTGGGCGGAAACGAACATCATTCCCTGGCGCAGCCGGCTTGTCGTCGGCCAGACCAGTACCGACAACAGCGTCTTCGATAGCGTCCAGTTTCGCGGCGTACAGCTTGGCACCGATGCCGAAATGCGCCCCAGCAGCCAGACCGGCTTCGCGCCGGTCATTCGCGGTGTGGCCAACAGCAATGCCCGGGTGGAAGTTCGGCAGAACAACTATCTGATTTACAGCGAGAACGTCCCAGCCGGTCCCTTTGAGCTAAATGATATCAGCGCCGTTAACCGCAGCGGTGATTTCTACGTGACCGTCATTGAAGCCGACGGTAGCCAGACGACCTTTACTGTCGCCTACACCATCCTGCCACAGCTGGTGCGGGCAGGCCAATGGAATTATCAGCTGTCGGCGGGTAAGTATCATGACGGCGCTGACGGCTATGCTCCCGCCCTGATGCAAAGCTCGCTCTCTTATGGCCTGAATAATACCTTCACACTGTACGGTGGCGCCCTTGCCGCGGAGAACTATCGCGCCGGCGCCTTTGGCGTCGGTAGCAATCTGGGGGAGATTGGCGCCCTCTCAGCCGACTATACGCTGGCGGGAACGACGCTGGCGAATGGCCAGCGCAAGCAGGGAGGGAGCGTGCGTTTTCTGTATGCTAAATCCTTTTTATCGAGCAAGACCGACTTTCAAATCGCGGGCTACCGTTACTCAACGGCAGGTTATTATAGCCTCAGCGATGCGGTTAACGAGCGTCGACGCTGGCACAATGGCCTGTACGAAAATGATTACTGGCCCTCTGACGAAGACGAAAGCTGGCAGGCAAGCGCTCCCCAACACTATTACACGTCCTGGTTTTATAATAAAAAGCATCGCTTTGATATTTCTGCCCGGCAAACTCTCGGTAAGAACAGCGCTTTCTTCCTTAACTTCAGCCAGCAAAATTACTGGAATAGCTCAGGAAGCGATATCTCGCTGCAGGCGGGCTTTAACAGCACTATCCATAACGTGAACTATGGTCTGTACTATCAGAATACGCGCAGCCACTTCACCCATGACGACAATAGCATCACACTGCGCGTTTCCATCCCTTTTACTCTGCAAGAAAACCGCCGGATCAATACCGCATTTACCCTCGCCCACAGTAAATCGTCTGGCACGTCCGGGCAGGCTGGGGTAAACGGCACGCTGCTCGATGATGGTCGCCTGAGCTGGGCCGTCACCAGCGCCTATGATGACACCAGCCATAGCACCAACAGCGCCAGCCTGGGTTATCTCGGCCAGTACGGTAATCTGTATACCGGCTACGCCTACAGCAAAAGCCATCGTCAGGCGAGTCTGAATCTGAGCGGCGGCGTGGTGGCGCACCGCGGCGGCGTTACCCTCTCGCAACCGCTGGGCTCAACCTTTGCGCTAGTGGAGGCCAAAGACGCTCAGGGGGTAGGGATAGAGAATCAGACCGGCGTGCGCATCGATCCCTTCGGCTACGCTGTCGTACCACAAAGCGTTCCCTATCGGGTCAATTCTGTCGCGCTCAACCCTCAGGACTTCGATGCCTTTCTTGATGTCCCTAACGCGGTGGCGGATACCGTGCCTACCCGCGGGGCAATCACCCGGGTGCGCTTTGATACGTTCCGGGGATATAGCGTGCTGATCCATACCACCCTCGCCGACGGCAGCTATCCACCATTGGGCGCCGAGCTCTATCGCGCCAGTGGGATCAGCAATGGTCTGGTCGGCCCGGGAGGAGATGTCTATGTCAGCGGAGTCGATTCAGGCGAAAAACTGCAGATAAAATGGGGCGAAACGCACCAGCAAAGCTGCGAAACCACCCTGCCCGAACTGCGCCAGGAGCCTCAGCAGGCGACGGCCTGGCGTGAATTATCCTTAATCTGCACAGTAACCCCCTCGAGGTAATTATGCGCCGACTTAGCGATACGTTATTTCTGATATGGCTTTCCGTTCTGTTCATGCTGAGCGCCTTCCCGGCGCAGGCGCTGACCTGCAAGACCACCTCGTCCACGATCAGCGAAGTCGTGAATATCGAGAGCATCATTAAAGTCTCCAGCAGCGAGCTTATTGCCAATAAAAAGATATGGGTCTCCAGCCCTATTACCGCCACCTTCAGTTGCGAAGATACCGATAATTTTCCGAACGGTGAAAGCGCCTATTTCTGGCTGGATCCGGAAAATAAAGCCAGCAGCTTGCCCGACTTTATCCAGGTAGGCATTACTTACAACGGCATCGACTATCTGCTACAAAATAAAAAATCGGTGGAGATTGGCCCGGCGACGCTGTGTGATAAAAGCGGGAATACCTGTAAGTCCCCGGCCATTGGGCAGACATTCAGCCTGGTTTACCAGGTCTATATCATCTCGACGGGCCGCAGAGTGACCGGGGAAGGTAAAATAGACGATAACCTAAAATTGTCGCTTTTTCAGGTAGATGGCCAAGGCGGTCTACGCAACGGCACCGCTGGCGCCAACTATAATCTTTTCATTACCGGCCTGAACCGTATCAGAACAATGGCCTGCGTCCCCACGGTATCTATTTCGCCAAGCGAAATTAACTTTGGCGATATTCCTGCCGGTAACGCCCGACCGGGCTACTATGAAAAAACACGCCCCTTTACCGTCACCTATGGTCTGGTCAAGCAGGGTAACGGCAGTGATTGCGGGACCGAACCTATGCTTGCTACGTTTAGCACCACCAATACGATACAGGAGAGCGCCATTATTTTGCCGCAGTCGGACAGCGGCTTCGGCATTGCCATCTCGCCAAACGCCAGCATGCATCCCCTTATTGAGATGAATGCTCCGATTCACTTTACGCTGGCAACGGGCGCGACCCTTGCGAGTACCTATACGGCGGGGCTGCTCTGGTTGTCGAGAACGCCGAAGCTGGGTTCTTTTTCCGCGACCGCCAAAATCACCGTGACCTTTGAATAACGGCGCCCCAGGCTAGTTATACTCCAGGGCGAAAGTCACCATGCTGTTGGCCGTACCGGCTCCCACCGTGGCGTCAGTCTGCACATACTGGGCGTTGAAATTGATCGCCTCGGCGGTACCGGCGCTGGCGCCGGTCACCCTTTTCAGGATCGGCAAGTTGCTGGCCTCATTGATCTTAACGCTGGTGCCGTCGGGCACTGCCGCACCGGGGTTATTGCCGTAGGTCAGCTTCACGCCGACGCCGCTGGCGCTGTTGCTGGCCTGGCTCAGCGCCAGGGTATCGCTCTCCACGCTGACGCCGAAAAAGCCGATGCGCACGTCGGTCGGCGTCGGACAGAAGACCGGAATCGAAAAGCGCTTCGCCTGACCGCCGGTAGTCCCTTTGCCATGAAACTCCCCCCGGTTAACCGTACCCAGACTGACCTGGATCGTCGATGTCGCTACCTGGCAGCTGCCGCTGCTGCCAATGTCCACATTCAGGGCGGCGATATCGATGCTGACCGGCGCGCTGGCGACAAAGCTGGCGCTTGCGCTGGTCTGCTGTTCAATGGTCATCTCCCCCACCTGCGGCAGCGGCGGCGAGTTGGTATGCGTCCCGTCCGCCAGTTGCACCGTTCCGGTTTTATAGAAGGTTACCGCAATCCTCACCGTGGTTTGCTGCTGCGTCATCAGCGCCGGGAGCGTCGCACTGTCGCATATCACCACCGACTCGCCGCCGGCGGAGTGGCTGCCATCGACGGCACGCATCGGGCCGCCGGCGCACTGGAAGCTGAGGGCGTAACCAATGCCGTCGATAGCGCTGGGGTAGACATGCTGTCCGTTAATCACCATCGGCGAGCCGCCGGTTTTCAGCTGCTTATAGACGATGCGTTTGGCGCTCGCCGTCGGCAGCTGCAGGTCGCAGGAAAAAGGGATCCCGCTGCCGTTATCCGCCATCGCGCTGGTCATCTGGGTATTGACCGGCAGCGTGGGTAAATACTTGATATTAGGAATATTGACCGTGGTCTGGCCGATATTTGCGCGGCAGGTTTCAGCCCGCACGCCGGGAAGATAGGCGCTCAGCCCCAGCAGAAAGAGGAAAGGAAGTAGACGAAAAACAGATTTCATAGCCGCCTCAGCGTGTCTGGCACAGTCCGGAGACGGTTTTCACCGTGTTCAGACTCTGCTGTGGGTTATCCGGAAGATGAAAATGCAGCCTGCAGCTCTGCGACTGGTTGTTCACGACCCAGCTCACCGCCAGGGTCCCCTCCTGCGGTACACCGCTGAGGTACACCTGGCCGCCGTCAGCCACCATGCCGCCCGGCGCATTGCCGCTCTCCTCCGCCGTGACCAATTGCGCGCTGGCGCCAAACGGTAACGGCCCCTGGGCATTGCGGAGGGTAAACAGCACCCGGTTGCCAATGTGGGTCCGGTAGTTGGCCATCACCACCGCGCCGCCGCTGGGGATCACCGTCTGCCCCTGCTGGTCGACGTCGGTATCATCCGCCATCGACTCCGTGTCGAGGGTAATGACATTTTTCCGATAGGCGGTGAGGGACGGCACCACGGCATAGCCGCGCCAGTCGGTGTGCACATTGTTGCCGTTTTGTACCGCCACCCCGGCGGCCCCCGGCGCGCGGACGATGGCGAAGCTCTCGCCCACCGTCTGGCCGAAAGTGACCCCGTGCGGATGCGCGACCACCGAGCCGGCGCCTCCCCAGGTCAGCTGGTTGCTGGCGGCGTCATGGCGATAGCCAAGCTGGGCGTTGCCGAAGCCGCCGTGGTAGTCGAGAGCAGCGCTGCTATTGCTGCCTCGTCCCTGATTGCCATAGCCCTGCTGGACCGAGTAGAACAGGTTCGGCCGCGACGGCACCGCGCCATACAGCGACACCTGCTGCGAGGTATAGCCATTGCTGTCCGAGGTGGTGTTGTAGCTCACCGCGCTGTCGGACAGCGGACCACCCAGCGGAATATTGATATTGAAAGACCAGGAGCGATCATTTTTTTGCTGACCGCTGGCGCGGGTGTAGTAATAGCCCACCCCCCAGGAGATCCCTTTCCAGGCGCTGTAGAACCCGAGATGTACCGTCTCATCCCGGCTCTGCCGGTGCCAGTATTCCTGCGACCAGGCGGAAACCGCCAGACTCCCCAGATCGCCAAGGCTTTGTGACACCGAGATCTCTTCCCGTCGGCGCCGGTTGTCCACCTGCCCCTGCGCGCTTTCCAGGGCGCTGGCTTCGGCAAAATCGTAATAGCCGCTGGAGGAGTAGCGATAGCTGGCGAGGCTGAATGCGGTGCCCGAGCTGACAAAATTTTTCTGATACTGAGCGCGCAGCGAATGGCCCGCATAGCGCTTACCCGACGGGGTACGGGTGACGGCCTGGGTGACGTCGCCTCCCAGCGATCCGAATTCGCCGAAGCCGCGGCCCAGGCCCAGCGCCCATGACTGATAGTCCTGGGCCAGCTGCGTGCCGCCGTAGAGGGTAAATCCCGCCGACAAACCATAGAACAGGGTGCCCTGCAGGAATTCCGGCGAGCGCACCGAATCCGCCCCGGAGTGGTAGCGGCCGGCGCTGAGGCTGAATTTGCCTCGCCCTTCGCGCAGCATATACGGCACGGCGGAATAGGGTTGGGTAAAGGTGCGCACCGAACCATTGCTCTCGGTCACCTTCACCTCCAGATCGCCGCTCTGCGAGGTGGGATAAAGATCGCTGATGGCGAACGCCCCCGGCGACACAAAGGTTTCGTAAATCACATATCCGTGCTGGGAGACGGTCACCTTGGCATTGCTGTGCGCCACGCCGCGAATGGTGGGGGCAAAGCCACGCTGGCTGTCCGGGAGCATCTCATCGTCAGACATCAGCTGTACGCCGCGAAACGGGATGCTGTCAAACACGTCGCCGGTGGTGTAAGTATCGCCGATCCGCAGCAGACTCTTCAGCGAGCGGACGTCGCGCTGCAGCCAGGTGCTCTGTGAATCCCAGTGTCGGCGCTGCTGGTCGTACTGCATTGAGGAGACGTTGCGCAGCCGCCAGGCGCCCAGGTTCACGCCGCTGCGTAAATTGAGATAGTTTGAGCGGCTGCTCTCCCCGTCATCGGCGTTCTTGATTTGCGCGCCGGAAAAGTAGTAATCGACAAACGCGGCCGGCACGCCATCGTCCCAACGCGAGGGATCGACATAGCCGCGGCTTTGCACGTTCATCGCCGCCTGGGGAATACTCAGCGTCAGGCGCTGGTTAGCGAAGGTGAAGCGGCTGCTGGCGTCGGGAATAAACTTCTCGATCCGGGTGAAGGTCTCACCCTCATGCAGCGTTTGAAAAGCCGGAAACGCGCTAACGTTAACCCCATACTCCGCCAGCTGCCCGGGCGTCAGCACCGGCTGCAGCTTCCCGCCATCGTCAACAAACGTAATATCGGCCTGGCCCAGCTCCTGGTCGTTAACCACCACGGTGACAGGGTAAGTCCCCGGCTGCTGTCCGCCGGGTTTGGCGAAGTAGTGCAGATCGGAGGTTTGCTGCTGCGGGTCGGCAAACTCCAGCGCCGCCGGGTCAAAATAGTCGTCAGCCAGCGCCCGGCTCAGCGGGCTGAGACAACAGATCATCGTCGGCAGCGTCGCCAGCGCCAGCGCCCGTCCGGCGGTGACGGGCAACGCGGCATACTCCCGCACCCTGGCTGTTGTTATTCTTTTCATGCTGGCGCCGTCCGGTAAGCTCATCAAAAAGGGGAATTACTGCTGGGCGAAATCGCTGACGCCGCCGTAGTCGTTAATCGCCCGCCATTTGACGGTGCCGTGCCCGCTCACCGACCACGTTTTCTGACCGAAGGGGGCCACCATGCCAGGGTCGTCGATTGCCTGCCCGCCCACCGCGACGGAATAAAAAGAGACAAAATAGGGAGTGGGGTTTGCCACCGTCAGATGACCGCCGGACTGGCTAAACTTCAGCTGCTGCCAGGCTTTCGCCGGGTCGCCAGCCAGGCCGTTGGGGCGATAGAAGATTTTGAATTTCGACTTAATATTGACCTGCAGCTTGTTCACCTCGCCCTGGGGCGTCGGGGCGATACTTTTGACGTTCAGCCAGTAGACCGATTCACGGTCGCTGGGCAACGAGGCGCCAATAAAGTTAATGCGCAGGACGTTATTTTGCTCCGGATCGAGACGGAACAAGGGCGGTGTGACAATGAAGGGCACCCTGGCCTTATCGTTTTCCGCGTAATTTTCCACCCATGACTGCACCAGATAGGGCGTATGGGTATCGGCATTAGTGACTGAAATAGCAGCTTCACGCTTCCCTTCCTGATAAATCACACGGGTTCCACCCATGACAATACCGGCCTGCGCTGCCGTGGAGCACAGCAGAAAGGCCGCAACGGCAATTATTTTCTTCATCATGACTTACCATCAGGCAAAGGTTGAACAGACAATAAAATAAAGCAGTAAATAACAGAGCCAGTACCCGTCGGGATAATTAGCAAAAACAACTATACCGTCACGAATATATTTCATGACTTTATGACAATTATCTCTTTAGCTATCTGCAATTAATCAGGACGCAATGGACTGACTCTGAATAACGTGCAATATGATTAGTTATAAATCATATTGAAATTAGCCGTACCGTCGGCTTTACCTGCCGTCACGGTCGCCGAGGTGGAGACATAGTCGGCGTAAAACTCGAGGTCGGCAGTGCCGGTGCCGCCGCTGGAACCCGGAGTGACCGTTTGTTTTGCGGTCGTTTTACCGAGGCTGACCGCCGTCGTCTGATCGTGCTCATACAGCTTAATGGCTACGCCTTTGGCGCCGCCACCGTTGATGGCCAGCAGGGAGGTATCTGTCTGTTCACGCGCGCCGTCAAACAGCACGGCGACGGTAGTCACGCTGGCCGGGCAATCTTTCACTTTGATATGGAAAGGAGTTTTCGTGGTTTCGGCGCCGGTGCCGGTAAAATAGTTGCTGGCCCATTTGCCCAGATCCACAGGCTGGCCGGAAGAATTACTATCAACGTTGCAAGAGCTGTCGGTGATCGACCCATTGAAGGTGATCTGCCCGCCGGCGCTTTGCGCGCTGGTGCCCGAGTTTGGATTAATGGTATTGGCCGCAGTAGCCTGGAAGGCGACGCCAGAAAGCAGCGCCCCTATGAGAATGGTGATAAAGCGAGGTTGTTTTTTCATTATTTATCTCATCGTTAACGAATATATTTTCCATCATCGCCAATAGCTCCATAGCTATCGCGAAACGGCTCGTCAGCTCCTCCCTGTAAATGTTCATTGCGTTCCTTCCGCAGGATAGTAGGCACACGTTCTCTCCACTCTGCTTTATTTCGCCAACAGATGGCCATGAATGACAAGCAGAAGAAAAAAGAGTTATTTTGATGTGCGAAATAAATATATTACCCGAAGTATC
>ERZ791937.262-NODE-262-length-12801-cov-3.463361_pt1 | contig 12801 bp, 10 predicted proteins | sample MGYA00510124_ERZ791937 | MGnify/ENA primary metagenome ERZ791937 (study PRJEB30046, sample SAMN00993239) | human gut metagenome | study: EMG produced TPA metagenomics assembly of the A metagenome-wide association study of gut microbiota in type 2...
TATCTCTCCACAAGCCGGCAGGGAAGTAACGGCGATGACAGCGGCTCAGGAATTGGCAAATTTTGGTTTACTGATGATGTGACATTATGAAGAAAAAAATTGTTAGATTTTCGGCATTAGCACTGGCAATTGGGTTTTTATCGGGTTGTACCATTATTCCGGGACAAGGTTTAAACAGCTTGCGGAAGAACGTGGTGGAGCTTCCAGACAGTGATTATGACTTGGATAAATTGGTCAATGTGTATCCGATGACACCGGGACTTATCGATCAGCTCCGTCCGGAGACTGTTCTGGCGAGACCCAACCCACAGTTAGATAATTTGCTGCGCAGTTATGAATATCGCATTGGGGTTGGCGACGTATTAATGGTCACTGTTTGGGACCATCCAGAACTGACTACCCCTGCAGGCCAATATCGGAGCGCCAGCGATACCGGTAACTGGGTCAACTCCGATGGAACTATTTTTTATCCATACATTGGTAGAGTACAAGTTGCTGGGAAAACTCTAAGTCAGGTACGTCAAGATATCGCTAGTCGTCTGACCACGTATATTGAAAGCCCACAAGTCGACGTTAGTGTTGCTGCATTCCGATCCCAGAAAGTTTATGTGACTGGGGAAGTTGTAAAATCAGGACAACAGCCAATAACGAACATTCCATTAACAGTGATGGATGCTATTAATGCCGCCGGCGGCCTTGCCCCTGATGCAGACTGGCGCAATGTTGTATTAACGCATAACGGCAAAGATACTAAAATCTCATTATACGCATTAATGCAAAAAGGCGACTTAACTGAGAACCATTTGCTTTTTCCTGGAGATATTCTTTTTGTTCCACGCAATGATGATCTGAAAGTTTTTGTCATGGGAGAGGTGGGTAAGCAAAGCACCATGAAGATGGACCGAAGTGGGATGACTTTAGCTGAAGCTTTAGGCAATGCAGAAGGTATGTCACAGGCTTTTAGTGATGCAACGGGTGTGTTTGTGATTCGCCAGTTAAAAGATGATAATAAAGGGAAAATAGCTAATATTTATCAGCTTAATGCTCAAGACGCATCGGCAATGGTTTTGGGAACGGAATTCCAGCTACAGCCATATGACATCGTATATGTAACTACCGCACCATTGGTTCGTTGGAATCGCGTAATTTCTCAACTCGTACCAACCATTTCTGGTGTCCATGATATGACTGAAACTGGGAAATTTATCCGAACTTGGTAAAGAATAAATGTTTGATTCAATATTAGTTGTATGTACTGGAAATATTTGCCGCTCCCCGATCGGGGAGCGGATTTTACAACAAGCTTTTCCTGAAAAGATAATAAAATCTGCCGGGACAGGAGCATTAGTAGGTCAAGATGCAGATAGACAAGCATATAAAGTAGCTTCACAAAATGGCTTATCGCTTGATGGACATAAAGGAAGACAATTTACGCCATCGTTGAGTCGTGAGTATGATCTGATATTAGTAATGGAAAAATATCATATAGAGCAAATATGCAAAATTGCTCCTGAGGCGAGAGGGAAAATACTACTCTATGGACAATGGATCGGGCAAAAAGATATACCAGACCCATACAGAAAAAGTGATGAAGCATTTTTTTCTGTTTACAAATTAATCGAGCAAGCCAGCCAAGGTTGGATTGAAAAATTAAGCACATAAATACTAGGTATAATTTTATGTCTCAAATGTCAAATAAAACCTCTGCAAAAGATGAGCAAGATATTAATTTAGGGCGAATAATTGGTGAGTTAATTGATCATAAAAAACTGATAATTGCGATCACTTCTTTATTTACATTAGTAGCGCTAGTGTATGCTGTATTTGCAACGCCAATCTATCAAGCGGATGCTTTAATACAAGTAGAACAAAAGCAAGGGAATGCGATATTAAGTAATATCAGCCAAATGTTACCAGATAGCCAACCAATTTCTGCTCCAGAAATTGCGTTATTACAGTCAAGAATGGTACTTGGTAAAACTGTAGATGACTTAAATTTACAAGCAATAATTGAGAGGACATACTTTCCTTTATTTGGTAAAGGATGGGCACGATTAAAAGGTGAGAAGCCTGGCACCCTAAAAATATCTCGTTTATATATTTCTGATGAAACTCAGGGGATTCCTCCAGAATTAAAAATCATTGTAAAAGATAATCTTCACTATGAGGTTCACTATAATGACCATAAAATAAATGGTGAGGTGGGTAAATTAGCCGACGCCCCAGGGATTTCCATAAATATAGAAAAAATTGATGCAAATGAAGGTGCTGAGTTTACCGTAACTTATGTTACTAAGCTACAGGCAATAACTGACTTGCAAAATTCATTTTCGGTGGTTGATCAAGGAAAAGATACTGGAATGCTGACATTGTCGTTAGCGGGGAGTAATAAAGAGTTAATAAAAAATATTGTTGATAGCATTAGTCAAAATTATTTAGCACAAAATATTGCCCGTCAAGCGGCGCAAGATGCTAAAAGCTTAGATTTTTTGAACGTTCAATTACCGAAAGTAAGATCAGACCTTGATATCGCTGAAGATAAGCTTAATCAATACAGACGACAGAAAGACTCTGTTGATTTATCCTTAGAGGCTAAATCTGTACTCGATCAGATAGTTAATGTTGACAATCAACTTAATGAATTAACATTTAGAGAATCGGAAATCTCACAGCTTTATACTAAGGAGCATCCAACTTATAAGGCATTAATGGAAAAAAGAAAAACACTGCAAGAAGAACGAAACAAGCTTAATCAAAAAGTATCTGCAATGCCGAAGACACAGCAAGAGATTTTGCGTCTGAGCAGAGATGTTGAATCCGGGCAGGCAGTCTATATGCAGTTACTAAATAGGCAACAAGAACTGAATATAGCAAAATCTAGCGCGATTGGTAATGTACGTATAATTGATAATGCTGTCACTCAACCTGAACCAGTTAAACCTAAGAAAATTTTGATTATAATCTTAGGCTTGTTAATTGGCGGATTCGCTTCAATAGCGGTTGTTGTTGTTCGAACGGTATTACGCCGAGGCATAGAATCTCCTGAACAGCTAGAAGAGTTAGGAATAAATGTATATGCAAGCATTCCAGTTTCAGAAACAATTAATAAAGAAAATACTTCTACAAAGTCCCGGAAAGACAAGAATAATAGAGCAACCTTTCTTGCAATTGAAAATCCAGCAGATCTAGCTATCGAAGCGATTAGGGGCCTTCGTACCAGTCTTCATTTTGCGATGATGGAAGCTAGGAATAATGTGTTAATGATTTCTGGTGCTAGTCCAAATGCAGGAAAAACCTTTGTTAGTACAAACCTTGCAGCTATAATTTCTCAGGCAGGAAAAAAAGTATTATTCATTGACACCGATATGAGAAAAGGATGCACGCATAAATTATTTAACACCACGAATGCTGACGGATTATCTGATTTTTTATCAGGTAGAGTAGAACTGAGTAAAGTCACAAAAAATTTAGAAACAGTTAATTTCGACTATATATCCAGAGGTTCAATACCTCCAAATCCTGCAGAATTATTGATGCATTCAAGATTTAGCGATTTGATCACTTGGGCATGCTCCAATTACGATATTGTAATTTTAGATACACCACCAATATTAGCTGTGACGGATGCTGCTGTGATCGGGAATTATGCAGGTACTACTCTTTTAGTTGCACGATTTGAACTCAATACTCCACGGGAAATTGATATAAGCGTTAAACGCTTTGAACAAAGTGGAGTATTAGTTAAAGGGTGTATTTTAAACGGTATCGTTAAAAGAGCAAGCAATTATTATAACTATGGTTATAACCACTATGGATATTCATATGATGAAAAAAAATAATACAATTTTTTTTATTTAATAAAAGGTGGTTAACTAGATGAAAGCATTAATTGCTATCCCAACATATAATGGTGGGCGCATATGGGAAATAGCGGCAGCAAACATTAGAAAATATGCCGGATCTGAAATATATGTACAGGTCATTGATTCCGGGAGTATCGATAATACGGTCACTGTCGCAAAAGAAAATGGATTTGCAGTAAAATGTATAAACGCTGATGAGTTTAATCATGGTGGTACTAGAAATTTAATTGTCAACATGCATCGCGATGAATTTGATATAGTGATATTTTTAACTCAAGATGCTATACCTCAGCCAGATTTTTTGAGTAATATATTAAAATGTTTTGAAGATCCTATGGTGGGTTGTGCATATGGGAGACAACTGCCACATGATGATGCTACCTATATTTCAAAGCATGCACGTTCTTTTAACTATCCATCCAGAAGTTACGTATCTACCAAGGATGATATACCTAAAATGGGTATTAAAACTGCGTTTACATCAAATTCATTTTCTGCATATCGTATAAATACATTTTGTAAATTGTCTGGTTTTCCAGAAAATACGATTTTAAGTGAAGACATGTATTTTGCTGCAAAATGTATTCTAAACGGTTATAAGGTTGCGTATTGCGGCAATTCAATGGTGAAACATTCGCATAATTATTCACCTATAGAAGAATTCAGGAGATATTTTGATATTGGCGTTTTTCATTGCGATGAGGCTTGGATTAGAAAAGAATTTGGAGGTGCTGGAGGTGAAGGAAAACGGTTCTTATATTCTGAATTTATTTATCTTTCCCAAAATAGTCTTGCTTCGATACCCCGTGCTTTCTTACATAATTTCTTAAAAATATTCGGATACAAGTTAGGACAAAATTACAAACGCCTCCCCAAAAAAATAATTCGATACTGTTCTATGCATAAGAGATATTGGAGATAATAAAAAAGGTTATTAAAACTAGTGTCATGTTTAAAAGCATGCAATTAATAATGAGCGATATACAGCTATGACCAAATTACATCATCGAATACGTTCCAAAGCTAATGCATCTTTAATTTCTATAGCCCAACGCTTTTCAGATATATTGATCATATTTCTAGGTCTCTATATTGTTTGTACTGTTAATGATATTAATTTTGGGATAAAACATCTTTTAAGTTGTTTATTAGTATTAACTATCTTTCAAATGATAGGTGGAATTACTGATTTTTATAGATCTTGGAGAGGCGTTAAATTAATAAGTGAGTTAGACTTACTTATCAAAAATTGGACATTGAGTTTGATACTCATGGTCGGTATTCTTTCGTACTCAAAAGATCTCACCTTTAATTTTCGAATTTCTTTCGAATGGTACATTATTGTAAGTGTCGGCGTTATTATCTGTAGAATGATTATTAGATATGTAGCACGATTTATACGTCATTTAGGATATAATACGAGGAATGTTGCAATAGCGGGTTCGATGCCTGTCGGAGTTTCTCTTGCAAAAAGTTTCAATGATGAGCCTTGGCTCGGTTTCGTTGTTGTTGGTCTTTATGACATTAACCCACCGAATACAAACTTTTCAGATATTGAATATAAAGGGAATTTTGAACAATTAATTTCAGATGCTAAAAAAGGAAAGCTTGACCGTATATATATAGCAATGAGTATGAGCGAAAATAATGAAATGAAGGAATTGATTAAATCGCTTACAGACACCACGTGTTCAGTACTGCTTATACCTGATATCTTTACATTTAATATATTACAATCCAGAGTGGAGGAAGTTAATGGTGTGCCTGTAGTACCGCTTTTTGATACTCCATTAAGTGGTATTAACATGGTATTTAAACGTGTTGAAGATATCATAATTTCAGCCCTTATATTAATATTAATTTCACCCGTTTTAGCTATTATTGCGATAGCGGTTAAAACGACTTCGTCAGGGCCTATTCTTTTTAGACAAACTCGTTATGGAATGGACGGTAAACCTATTAAAGTCTGGAAATTTAGATCTATGACTGTTATGGAGAATGATGATACGGTTCGTCAAGCTACAAAAAATGATGTTAGGATTACTAGAGTTGGTAATGTTTTACGGAAGACATCTCTAGATGAACTCCCTCAATTCTTTAACGTCTTATTAGGTGGGATGTCGATTGTTGGTCCCAGGCCACACGCAGTTTCCCATAATGAACAATATAGAAATTTAATTGAAGGTTATATGCTTAGGCACAAAGTCAAACCTGGCATAACTGGATGGGCACAAATCAATGGGTGGCGCGGAGAAACTGATACACTCGATAAAATGGAAAAAAGGGTAGAGTTTGATTTGGAATATATTCGAAACTGGAGTATATACTTTGATCTGAAAATAATATTTCTGACGATTTTCAAAGGTTTTGTCAATAAAGCCGCGTATTAATCATTGCTGATCTAATTACTTTTTATAGCCTATGTTGCTGGTAAAGAATACAAATAACCTTTCTAAATCAGAGGCTGCAAATTGACCGTGTGTAAGAGTGGAAAATAAAATGAAAAAAATATATATCCCTTTGATCAATCTCTCAAACCATGGAGGGGTTAGGATATTAGTCGAATTAGCTAATTATTTAGCGGATAAAGGATGGGATGTGGAAATTATTGTACCCAATTACAAATATGATTCGGTATATAAAGTATATAATAACAAAATCAAAATCACAAAACTTGGACCTGAAATTAAAAATAAAAAACTAAGGTACTTATTTTTCTTAATGATTCTTCCCTTGAAAATGAAATCTGACGCATTTGTAATTGCAAATTTTTTTCCAACATATTTTCCTTCCATTGTGTGGGGTTTTTTACAAAAAGGTAAGGTTGTTTACTTCATCCAAGATATTGAAAGTAAATATGAAGGGGTTATTGGTTCGCTTATAAATAAAGTTTGTAATTTAACCTATTCGAATTATTTCTCTGATTTCAAAATTACTGCTAACATACATTTAAAAAAATTAATAGAAAATTTTTCGAATTCAAAAGTATCAACCATAAACATAGGGCTAAGTGATAGCTTTGTAAAAACCCCCCGTTTTGAGAATAATAATAAATATGATATTGTATTTTTTCTCAGAAGGGAGGAGTGGAAACGGCCTTATTTGCTTAAGGAGGTACTATTGGCTCTTAAAGACAAATATAATTTTAATCCATCAGTTTTAGCTGTATCACAGGATAAACTTTTACTTGAAGAATATAATGAGTTTCTTAATGCATCAATTTCTCCTAAAGATGATTTAGAATTAATTAGAAGTATTGATTCAGCAAAATTGCTTCTTTTTACTAGCTCTAAAGAAGGGTTCGGATTACCTCCATTGGAATGTATGTCTCGTGGTTTACCTGCTATCATTTTTGAATGTGGAGGACCAGGTATCTACGCTGAGCATGAGAATAACGCTATTATTGTTGATGATAAAGATACTGCGGCGGATTATCTATATAGAATCCTTAATGATACGGAATTTTATAGTAAACTATCAGCTGCAGCCCAAAACACTGCCATAACATTTTCTAACCAAAAAGGATTCTTTGAATTTAATTCACTGTTGAATGAAATAGCTCAAAAAAAATGAAACTTTCTGACCTACAGTTATTCCACACTGGTGTTTTATGAACAATGGAAATCAAGGTGTTAATTTAATATATATATGTTCATTTATTATTCTTATTATTGCAGCAAGATTTGTTTTTCCTTATGGCGATGAACCGGATTTTATTGCGCGAAGTTCTGAACTCTTCGGTTTACGTGATACTTTATTATTTAATCCATATGACATATTTGGGCATATTATTAATGTTGACGATAGTATTAAACATGGTGGCATATGTATTATAAAATCATCTACTCTTTCTTTTTGGTCTGTAATTGGTGATGGATGTACTCAAGAGTGGTATAAAAATTTAAATAGGGGTTTGTATAACGTTGTCTTTTTAACCCCTTTTTTGTTGTTTTTATGTGTTAGCCCAGGGGTTAAGTCTTTTATTTCTAGGGAGGCAATATTAATTTCCCTAACTTTCCCGGGTGTTTTATATTATTTGGGGTTGTTTACTAATGAGCAGTTTAGTTTAATGATATCATTGGTTTCAATGTACTTCATATCGGCTGGATTACTTGTCACAATATTATTGTGTGTGCTAATTTTTATTTTGGATGCTGGTAATGCAGTTGTTTTTACAATGGTCGTAGGATTGTATCATTATTATAGATATCTCTCGCGGCTTTTGACCTTTAAAAAGCTTGTTTTTGTTTCATTGCTCATTGTGGCAGTCTGCTTCACTTTAAACACCAAAGCATTAGATTTTTTTAACACCCTTCCCATTATTGGTCAAAAAGCAGATGCAATGTCAGAACAGTTGGATGGGAGTGATTTCTATGTAAAATATCCTTTATTTTTACGACCTGTAATCACATATATGACATTTATATATATGTCTCCGGCATATATTAAGTCAATTCCTTTGTATGTTTTTTTTATTATATTCATAATATATGCATTTAGAATATCGAGATCGAAGAGGAATAATGTTGGTTCACCTGATTTGAAAGTTTTTCTTTTGGCTTTTTTTACCAGTACTCTATCTCTTGTTTATATGTTCCCAACCTATAGTAATGCGAAATATTATATTTTCGCCTTTCCGGCAATAACGCAATTCTTTATAAATAGTGTTGGGGCAAATAGAGTCTATATCTTTTATCTAACTATGACTCTCTTTCTTTTTGTTAATTTATTATTGTATACTTTGTAGTAAGTGGAGAATCTATGGACGCAAAAATTGAAGCATCAATTGTTATCCCTGTGTATAATAGTTCAAGCTATATTATTGAAACCATTGAAAGCGTGGCTTTATCTTGTTATGGAATCTCCTTTGAAATAATTCTTGTTGATGATGTTTCTGATGATATAGAAAATTTAAGAGCAATAATACAAAAATATTCTTATGTTCGATTAATTGAGAAGCACATAAAATCAAATGCATCAGAATCGAGGAATATTGGGATTAGAAATGCTCAATACAATCATATTTTTCTACTCGATGCGGATGATTTTTTCACTAAAGAATATGTTAAACATAGGCTTGACTTGATGCAAAGGAAAAATTGTGGTGTTTTCTTTGGCGCTTACAATGCGGTAAGTCCGAATGGTGTAGTTAAGCCACATATTCTTCAATACTCAGGGAATGATATGCGAGACTACTTATTTATTCAGGGTGGAGATATACGGACTTCTACAATATCTATTAATAGATTATATCATAAGAATACTTTTTTCGATAAAAAACAATGGAAGCACCAAGACTGGGGTTTCGGAATAAGATGTTTCAATAATAATGAAGATATAGGTTACGACGATGTTCCATTGATAAACATATGCAGTGGTAGACACTTTCAAATGAGCGGTAAAATGAATATCGAGGCTAGTGAATATTTTATCAGACATTATCTTACAGATGTTAGCTATTACCCCTCATTTGTTTTTATGCACTACCTAAAGGCAATAATTCAATCAGATCAAAAAGCCATTGATTATTTTGATGAGCTCATTAAGAAGTGTACTCTTACGTCTAAACAAAAAATAAAATATAGTATATTAAAAGCTATCTCATCTGATTTTTTATTCAAATATAAAGTGGGCTCATTAAGGTTTATTAAAAAAATTCGTTCTGGCTATATTTGATAAAGGGGTAGCAATATGTGGCTTTTCTCAAGAAGAGATTTAATTGCAAAAATATTGCCTTTATCTATTTTTATAAATAATGCAGAAGCTAATACAGCTACCAATGAAAATGCTTCTAGTGAATCTATAAGTGTTAACAGCTATGATTGTCTTCGGCATATTATCCCAAAATTTTCGGGACAGCGCGTAAAATTAAATTCGTACTATACTAATAGTATTCATGGAGGTGGAATATTCGTTTCCGTCTATGAGAATAAAAAGGAAGACTATGGTGTAACTTGTAAAGTTAATGATGACTGGTCTTGGGTTCGAATAATTGACGGCCCAATAACTCCATATATGTTCGGAGCCTTTGCTGATGGAGTTAACAATGATTCATTATTCATTCAAAGAGCTGTTGATTATTATGATGCACTTTACTCCACAAGAGATCGCGCCCCAAGAGGTGAAATCTATTTCCCGGCTGGCATCTACTGTATTGGGGAAACAATCACTATTAGAAATGGTCCCATAAGTTGGCGTGGGGATGGAATATGGAATACTATCTTCGTTCCAATTCAGAATGCTAGCCAGCATGACAATACTTTTTTATTTAAATTCGAGAATGAAAAGTGGGATAGCAATCAGACGAGATATTTACATGAAATAATGTTGTGTAAATTTAGCATTAAAGGGAATTATGTTAATAGATCGGCTTTTTATTTAGGTGGGTGTGGTTGGGATTGTATTATCGATGCAGTGCATATATGGGGTGTTGGACAGGCTGCATTTGTATGTTATGATTTAATGGACACAACTTTTAGAGATGTCAGGATTAATTTGTGTGGAATGTACTTCGATGCAAATAAGAGGGAGGGGAATTACTCTCATCCAATAATGTTACTAAGTAGATATGATTGTTGTAATGCAATAAGATTTGATGCTTGCCATTTTGAAGGAAACTTTACAGGGGTATTATATGTTAATGGAAGAGCAAATAATATCTCTTTTGTAAATATGTGCAAGTTTGAAGAGAATGGTATTGGTTCAAAATTTGGGTGTTCTTTTCCGGTTATTTTAATTGATAGCTCATTAGCGGAGTCTATCCGCTTTAATGATGTGTTTGTATCTCATACATCTAAAATTAAAAATTACTTTATTAAAAGCAATTCGAAGCATCTAATTCTTAACGGTGGTTCTTACATAAGCCCCTCGGATGAATATGGTTTTACAGGCGCGAAGTGGTTTCATATTCACCGCGAAAATTGGAATGATAATACCCGCTGTATTGGCGCAATAATCAACATAGATTTGATTTATGTAAATTACAAAGATAATGATGTGCCATTTAAATTTGAAAGCCAAGCAATAGTCAATATTAATGCATTACGAGTAGCTAGACCCAATAAGTTAGCTTTTATATCATATTCTTGTCAAATCAATATAAAGAACATTACTTTCCTTGATGTATCAAATCATAATAGTGCTATATCTTTATTCGAAGTTGATAATAAAGCAGGGAAAGTTGTTCTAAATGTTGATTGTTCTGAAGGTGATTCAACAAATTTACGCTGGGTAAATGATATTTCCCAAAATAAGTTAAGCTCATTAAAATTTAACTTCCCTGAGTGAAATTATTATTTCATTGTTAATGTTTGATCAATTAATTTTTTTGTCGAATAACATTCAATAATGGCTTAATACTTTTTAGGCGATAAAGATGCTTTTATATTGAATTTAATCTTAAATAATCTTAAGATATTATTTGTTAAAAGTAGCAAAATTCGTAATATCGTAGTATGGAGTGTGCGCTTGAATAAAAGAATTTTATCTAACTCCGTTTGGATGATGTCTGAAAAAATAATTACTCTTTTCGGACTAATATTTGTCACTTCATTTGTAGCTAAATATGTTGGCACAGAAGTTTTTGGACAAATAGCGTTTGCTACATCATTATTTCAAATTGCTATGATTATTGCACAGTTGGGTAGCGATGTTATTATTTTTAAACGAGTAAGTAAAAACAATAACTCCGGGGTTAAGTTAATATCCTCGACTCTTTATCTTAGAGCTTGTATATATATACTAGCGGCAATTCCAATAATTTTAATTAGCCATGAAAAAAATGATGTTGGTGGCATTTATTTTATTTTGGCTTGTTCTATATCATGTTTCTTTAGTGCAATGGATGTTTTTAGTATATATTATGATGCTCGTTTGGAATCAAAGAAAAATACAATCGTAAATGTTATAGGTCTGATTGTAAGTTTATGTTTGCGCTGGTTTATCGCTTTGCTTAAGCTCGATCCGATATATTTATGCTTTCCGATTATACTTACTGGTTTTATTCCATTTATTTTGCGTTGGTTTGTTTTTAAAAAGGTACTAAACAAAAATAAAACATCTTTTAAAAATAAAATCAAGTACATGAAGTACTTGATTGGTGCTGGAGTTACTTTTGTTGTATCGACTATATCTGTAGCTATATACACAAGAATTTCCATGTTATCCCTTGGCTTTTTTTATGATAAGTCTACTGTAGGTATTTTTTCGGTCGCTGTATCATTAGCTGCGTCATGGTCGTTTGTATGTAATTCTCTAATAACATCATCTTTACCTTCGATATTCTCGGAAAAAAATGATAATAAAGCTGCTGATAAGGCTTCTAAATTAAATGTAATAGTCATTGTTATTAGTATGCCTATTATAATTGTAACTTATTTGCTGGGGTCGTTCTTTATTCGGTTGCTTTATGGTGAAAGTTATATAGAAGCTTATGTACCCCTTATTATTTTATCATTTTCGACAATGATATCTTTGCTTGGTATAATTTCCGCACGATTTATAGCGAGATTTTCAGGTTATGCATTCCTTTCAAAGAAAATGCTTTCAGTTGTTATTCTTAGTGTTTTTTTAAATATACCTTTAATTTATTATTTTGGTATGCTTGGTGCTGCAATTGCAACTCTATTAACAGAATTTTTTTCACTCACATTATTCAACTATCTTTTTAAAAAAGGCGTTGTTTTGAAGATGCACTTGATGACTCCGCCCTTAAGATTTTTCAAAAAATAAGTCGTTTATAGTATAATAGAAATCTTTATTTTAAAACGATATCTCTAATCATTACTTTTTATTGAATATCCTTTCAAAAGCATTTTTTACTATGCTTACAACCGATAAGTAGTTTAAAATTGACTGGTTTAAGCTGCGAGTTTGTCGCAGTGACCACACCTGACAGGAGTATGTAATGTCCAAGCAACAGATCGGGGTTGTCGGTATG
>ERZ791937.269-NODE-269-length-12512-cov-2.376094_pt1 | contig 12512 bp, 10 predicted proteins | sample MGYA00510124_ERZ791937 | MGnify/ENA primary metagenome ERZ791937 (study PRJEB30046, sample SAMN00993239) | human gut metagenome | study: EMG produced TPA metagenomics assembly of the A metagenome-wide association study of gut microbiota in type 2...
TTGTTTCCACTCAACAATTTTTCATCACCATTGCCATTTGGCTTAATAAACTTTTTTATAGTCAAACACTTTTCGATATTCGTTTCTTAGGTTTCGTTTATCTTAGTTGTTTTTTAGTGTCAATTTATATTCTGGTACGAGGCTTAACCGAAGGCGTATCTTTGAAAAAAAGTTATCTTATCTCCTTGTTGGTTATTTTCATCTTGGGGGATACCTCCTATACGATTTATTTTAATTCCTTTTATACAGAAGCGACGAGTTTTTTACTTTCTGTGAGTGTCTTAGCATTTTCAGTCTATTTTTATCGGGTGACGAAACCACGAACTTGGCTCAGAAGAATAGTTTTGGTTATCTTGGCACAAGCAGTAGTACTTTTAATAGGGACAACACGCCAAGAATATTTGCTGATTATTGGCGTAATTATTGCTGGATTAGGATTTTTTGTCTACTTGTCACAACGTTACCAACGATTGTCAATGACGGCCTTTTTAATTGCGTTGATTGGTTTTACAACGTTAGCGGCTTTTATCGTTCCTAACGATATCTATGAACGTGATGTCTACCACAGTATGACGCGCGGTGTAATGAAGGATAGTAAGGTTCCAGATAAACGGATGTCAGAGGGCGGAATCAACCCGCAATATGGGTTGCAAAAGGGACGTTCCTACTTTGAAGAATACAGTCCTGTATCACCAACTTCTGAACAAATGAAAAAAGATTTTTTTGATAAAACGAGTTTTGGATGGGTGTTATTGAATTATTTAAATTATCCATCTGAATTATGGCAAGGACTGAATTCAGCGGTCCCAAATGTTTACTTAGTAAAGCCGAATAATGTGGGGAATTTTGAGAAAACGACGGGGCGTGCACCGCTGGAACAATCTAAATTTTTTATGGTGTATAACCGTATTAAAGCCAGTTTTTTCCCTAAAAACTTTGCTTTCTATCTATTATTAGGCGTGATTCTGTTTGGTTTATATGGCGTTGGTTTATACAGAGGACTCAAGAGAAACGAACCCAGATTAGTTTTTCGCTTCTTTTTAATGACAGGAATTTATCTAAATTTATTAGTTGTTTTCATTTCAACAATTATTATTGATGGGGATAGTGACTTAGTACGTCATTTGTTTTTAGTCTCAGTATTTTTAGATTTTCTCTTGTTACAAATTGTTTCTGATGTTATTGGTAAACGAATGTGGCAAGATACAACACCACAAGTCATTGGGGAGGTAGAGGGAATTGAAAAATAAACAATATCTTATTGGCTGGGTGTGTTTCTTACTCTTTTTCGTTTTTTGTGGCTTTGCCAAACCGGCGCTGGCTGCACCAAGTAAACATGTCTTACTTGTCTATGACAGCTTGAATATTGCTGGGAAAAAAGAAAATGATGTGGATGCTTTACAACGAGTGTTGACGAGTTTTGGAGTAGAAGTTCAGAGTGTGGCGGTATCAGATTATGTACCTGGCGAATTGCTAAATGATGGCTATGACAGTTTGATTTCTATGGTGAATTGGCCTGAACAAGCCGGCGTTATTGCCTCTGATTTTCTAGCAGATCGAGTTCATTTTAAAGGCAAACAATTACACATTGGTCGAAACATGCGTGACGATGAAAAACAATATTTTAGCGGTACGTGGAAAGAATTAAGTCATCGTCAATATCGGTTAGAAGATGAAAAAAACCGTTTTTCTCAAGTATTGCCTTTTCAAGATCAATCAGTTGTGCTGGAAAATACGCAAGGTCAGACGGTTGGCCGATTAAAAACACAAGAATTAGCACCAGAAGAATATCCATTTGGTGTAATTGAGAATGGGCATGCTTTTCTACCAATGTTTGAACGCAAAGGCGCTGTTTTTTTAGAAAGCTTAGACGTAATTAGTCAATGGCTGGAAAGTGAAAAAATGTCACGGCCGTTTTTGACGATTTCTGATTTTAACCCGTTAAGAGATATGTCTGTGGCAACCTATTTGCAAGAAGAATTAGTTAAAACCACGTATCCTTATATTTTATCCAGTACGAGCGTTTCACAAAACAATACGATTTTACCTTATAAACTATTTACGAATGCGTTACGTGCGTTTGCTTCGACGGGGGTTATTTTCTTAGAAACACCGGTCGTTAACAATGTTGATTTAAATGACCAACGTGCTTTGAAACAATTGATGGAGCAGCAGATTAGTTTATTGGTCGACAGACATGTCTATCCAGTAGGCATTTCTGCTCCAGGATACTGGAATCAAGACCTTCAATACCAAGAGGATGGTCTAGCAATTAGTGATACAGTGATTCTAAGAGAAAATCCGCCGATTGAACGCGTTTTTTATCGGAACCAAACGGGAGAATCAATCACTTATAAGAATGCTTTGTTTGATTTACCGTATGATTATTTATCGGGGATTGAATGGACGGATAAAGATAATCCGAATGACTATCGATTTCCAATGCCGACTACCATTAGTTTTTCATTTCCAAATTCTAAAAAAGAAGTGGATCATCTAATTCAAGAAGTCAAGGAAGCACCAATAGTGTTTAGTGTTTCAGAAGCGGATCAACATTTCACTGTTCAAACACAAACGCAGAAAATCGAATTTCGGAATAATCGGTTCTTCTTAAACAATCAAATTGTCAATGGTTTGGCTGATACAGGGGCCTCAACAGTTGAAAAACAACGATTTACAGGGTTATTTTCATTCTTTTTTAGCATCACAAATAATATTTTAGTTGGCGTTGTTACACTGACTTTAATCATCCTGATTATTTTGTTTATGATTGGACGAAAGAATTATCGGTCGAAATATATTAATAAGGAGGAAGACAAATGACCATTGCTGACATTGTAATGTTAACAGCAACTATCATTATTTGGAGTCTACTAATTGTAAATATTCTCTTAGTTATTTTTGGCTATGTTTATTATTTAAAAACAGATCCTGTCGCACCACCACCTGTAGAGGACGAAGACGCGCCGTTTGTTTCAATTATGGTGCCGGCCCATAATGAAGGAATTGTCATTGTGCGAACAGTTGAAGCGTTATTGAATTTTAATTATCCGCAAGATCGCTATGAAATTATTGTGATTAATGATAATAGTGCCGAGCTTTTAGCTAACGTCCAAAAAAAGGCGGTTAATCGAAATTTGCAGATTATTAATACAGACAATATAACAGGTGGTAAAGGTAAGTCTAATGCCTTAAACATTGGTTTCAAGCAAGCCAAGGGGGACGTGATTGCCATTTATGATGCGGACAATACACCTGAACCGAATGCACTCCGTTATTTAGTTGGAGAGTTAATCGCTAGTGAGGAATACGGCGCGGTTATTGGTAAATTTAGAACGAGAAATCGCAATGCAAGCTTGTTGACACGCTTTATTAATATCGAAACACTGGCCTTTCAATGGATGGCACAAGCCGGTCGTTTTCAATTATTTAAGTTATGCACGATTCCTGGCACAAATTTTATTGTTCGTCGTAGTATTATTGAAGCCATTGGCGGCTGGGATGACAAAGCGTTAGCCGAAGATACAGAAATCAGCTTTCGCATCTATATGATGGGCTATAAAATTAAGTTTCAACCAAAAGCAGTGACGTGGGAGCAAGAGCCACAAACTTTGTCAGTTTGGTTCCGACAACGGACGCGATGGGTCAAAGGCAATATTTATGTCATTGTTAAAAATGCTAAATTATTGTTTAATCCTAAAGCGAGTCGGATCCGTTTTGATATTTTATATTTCTTGTCCATTTATTTTCTCTTAATGACATCGCTCGTTTTGTCAGACATCATGTTAGTTTTATCAATGTCTGGTTACTTAACAACGACCCTGCAAGGATTTAGCAATTCCTTGTGGTTGTTAGCGATTTTGTTATTTATTTTCAGTACTTTTGTCAGTATTACAACCGAAAAAGGCGAAATGACTTTAGAGAATATCTTAATTATTGCCTTGATGTATATTACATACAGTCAGATGTGGCTAGTAGTCGCCGCTTATGGCATGGTGATGTATATTAAAGAAAATGTTTTTCATAAACAAACACAAACAAAATGGTACAAAACTGAACGATTTAAATAAGGAGGAAACGTGCAATGAAACAAAAAACAGTCACTTTAATAGGGTTGTTCTTTCTGGTAATTCTGATTGGTATCGCAAGTCCGACCGTATACGCCGAAAACAAAGAACAAGACAACCATACCTTTACACAACCTTTTCAAAATAAAACAATCTCTTTAACAGGTACTTCTGTCCGTAGCACCATGTATTTTACAAAAATTGATTATTGGGACGTAAAAAAAGCATCATTCAATATGACCTACCAAATCACACAATTAAAAAATAATCAGACCTCAGATTTAACTGTGGCAGTTAATGGTGTGAAGTTTTATTCTTGGCGTCCTGAAAATACGACTGGTATTCAACAAAAGACGATTGAAATCCCTTTGGAACTGATTAAAGAGACAAATACATTGACTGTTGAAGGCCAAATTATTAATCAGTCAGGAAACGACATGTATAATTTAATTGAAACTCCGGCAAATTGGTTAACGATGTATGAAGGATCTAACGTAAACTTCCAATACGATTTACAATTACCAGAGAATACAATTCATTCTTTTTATAATCATTTTGTGGGAGCAGACACGATTGCGAATAAACACAGTGTTATTTTGACACCAGAAAATGCATCGGAAAAAGAATTAGCTGCAGCGACCCATGCGTTAGCTGGTGCTGCTCGTTTGATTACTACCTCAGAAGAATTGTTGCCAATGGCTTCTTTGAACAAAGAACAGTCAGCACCCTATCAGTTGATTATTGCCAGCTATGATAAATTACCAGATCAGTATAAAAGTCAAATTGATAGCAAACGTGTGGAGGACCAGGCTGTCTTAAAATTTTTCAATCAACCAGATAAGCATGTTTTAGTAGCTACTTCTAAAGATGAGGACTTACTTGTTCGTGCGGGACGTTATTTAGCCAATTATGAATTAATGACCCAAACAGATAAAGAAGAGACAACAGTTGATGAGAATACCGATACGTTTAGTTCAACTTTAGAATTTGATGGAAATTATCCATTAACATCAACGGGGGACAAACTAGAAGGGGCCTATCACCAAGAACAAACGTACTTTGTCAATTTACCAGTGGATCGAAACAATGCCAATGGAAGTCGCGTGCATTTACATTTTAAATACGCTGAAAACTTAGATTTTGATTCTTCTTTAGTGACGGTCTATGCCAATGATAAACCAATTGGCAGCAAGAAATTAACCGCTGCTCGTGCGAACGGTGATGAATTAAATCTCGAATTTCCAAAGAACTTAGAAATTGCTGATAGTTTTGTTTTAAAAGTTGCTTTTGATTTGAATGTTAAATCACCAGAAGTTTTGCGAAATGGTCAGACTCCATGGGCCTTTATTGAAAATAATTCGAATGCGTTTATTCAAACAGAAGAACTTAATGACATATTATTTAACAACTATCCGAACATTTTTATCAGAAGCCGTTCTTTTGCTGATTTAGCGATTTTATTACCAGAAAAAATGGACGATAACTATTTTAAAGTGTTGACCAATTTATTTAACTTAATTGGTAATTATGCCGAAAGTAATGTCGGTGAGATTACGTATTATAAAAAAGCGCCTAAAAATACGGCATTAGAAAATCATAACTTGATTATTTTTGGTACGCCTAAGGATAATCCGATGATTCGTAAGTTAAACGATCAGTTGTATTTCCATTATGATAAGGACTTCACACGTTTTGTTTCAAACGAGAAACTGAGCATTGAAAAAGATTATGGTAAACAAATCGGTACGGCGCAGTTAATGTTTTCTCCATATAATGCGAAAGCCGCGGCGTTAATCTTAACAGGAGCTAAATCACAAGGTGTCTTTTTAGCCTCTACACAAGTGAATACAGAGAAGAATACTTCTATGTACAAAGGAGATGCCATTGTGGTCGATCCGAACTATCGTCGCTATGATTATCGTTTCAAAAAACGTGTAAGCAACGTCAGCAACGAATCATTAGGTAAACGAATTGTCAATAATCATAAATTAATGATTTATCTATTTGTCTTCTTAATTGGTATGACTATTATTGGATTAAGTGCGTTCTTCATCGTGAAGAAGAATTTGAAAGGTGGGGAATAGAGTGAATCAAAAACGAGTGACCTTACTTTTGGATTTAACTTTGTTGGTAGGAATTGTTTTGGTTGTCGGCACAACCATCTTTATGGCCTTAGGAACGAATGATTTCTTTGTGGACTTAAGTTGTCTATTAATTTCAGTTATCTTAATTATCGTTACCTATTTTGTAGGAATTACAGCGGGGTTAACATTTTCGCTTATATTTATTTTTCTACAATTGACTTATGTTGTATATCAGTATGTCTATCATGATTTGTTTAGCTATGGCTCATTATTTTGGCTAATCATGCCGCCGCTCTACTGTTTAACAATCTATGCAGTGACTTATCAAATTCGTACGATTGAAGAAGAAAATATTCGCTTACGTAAAGAAACTTCACGGTTAAATGCGTTAGATGCAGTAACTAATTTAAGAACAGCAAAAATGTACGAGGAAGGATTCGATTTATTTTCTGATATTTCTACACGTTATGAAGCGCCGTTATATTTAGTCGTGATCCGAGTGGCCTATTGGGAAAGTATTCGTAACTTATTAAGTCCTGAACAAAAGAATGAATTGCTACAAATCGTGACAGCGGCGATTAAAGAGACAACGGATGATCGCTTCTTACCATACTTTATCGACGGCACACCGCCGACTTGGGCGTTATTAATTTTCCGCGATGGGGATGACGGATACACTACTAGAAAAGAATTCAAACAACAAGCTCAAGAGAAATTTGCCCATTCTGAAACCTTAAGGAATATTACTTTGACATTACAAGTTTCCTATACCAAATATGATCCTGCCGAATTTAACAACGCTTCAGAATTTTTAGGGGATGGAATTAATTCTCTTCAATATGATGTTTAAAAAGGAGGCAAACAAATGACTGAAAAACTTGCTGTTTTTACAGGGAAATTAGCAGAGGCTGGTGTGTTAAATGAGACGCAGCCATTGTCAATGCGATTACATTTAGAAAATATCCAAGCAGAAAGTGATCCAGAATCCATTGTTCCCTTATTTTCTCAAGGGGTAATTTTAAACATACTTGTTGAACAGTTAGAGGAAAGTATCCCACTGTCTCACTTGAAAAAAGGGACCAAAGTCCGTTTCACAGTCGTGGGCTTGCCGCCGATGACTATGTCGATTCCACCGCATGTTGGTGGGCAAGCGATTGAATTGATAGAAGAAATCTAAAAATCTTCTGCATTAGCTATGATTATTAGCTAATGCAGAAGCTTTTTTATTCAAAGGTCATTCTTTCAATTCGATCGAACGCTTCCTTTAATAAATCTAAATTTTGTGTTGCGGCTAAACGAATGTACTCATCGCCCGTTGTTTCACCAAATGCTTTTCCAGGAATCACTAATACCTGTGTCTCTTTTAAAAGCTTTTCCACAAAAGGAACGGAAGTTAGTCCAGTTTTTTGAATATTAATGAAGGCGTAAATACTTCCTTTGACTGGATGAAGCGAAAGGAAAGGAATCTTTGCTACTCGCTGGGCCACATACTCTAAACGTGTTTGGAACACTTCAACGATTGGGTCTACAAATTCGTCAAAATGTTGTAACGCATAGATTCCTGCTTGCTGTGACAACGTAGGCGCAGAATACGTAACGCCTTCATTAATTAATTTGGCTACTTCGTTAATATAGTCTGGGGCAATCATATAACCAATACGCCAACCAGTCATTGCAAAGGCTTTTGAAAAGCTACCAAAAGTGATAGTATTTTCTGGAGCAAACGTAGCCATGGGAGTAAACGTTTCTTGGAAACAAAAGGCTTCATAAACTTCATCTGAAAGAATGTATAAGTTGTGTTCAATCGCTACCTGTGCGATTTCTCTGAAAGTTTCTTCAGAGAAAACAGCGCCTGTTGGGTTATTCGGTGAATTAAGAATAATCGCTTTGGTTTTAGGCGTGATTTTTTCTTTCAAAAGAGCTACATCAATTTGGAAACCATCTTCTTCATAGGTTGGTAAAAAGACCGGAACGCCATCTGCTAAAAGGACTTGGTCTTTATAAGGAGAGAAATAAGGTTCATGAATAATCACTTCATCTCCAGGATTTAGAATCACTTGTAAGGCAAGGTACATTCCGTGCAGAGCGCCAACTGTGGCCCGGACTTGATTCGGTTGAAAAGATAATTGATAATGTGACTGATAAAACTGAATGACCGCCTCAATGAATGCCTCGCTACCATCAGAAGCGGTATATTTTGTATGCCCATTTTTGGCATCGTTAGCTGCTTGTTCGATAATCCGCTCATCGGTAATTAAGTCAGGGTCACCAATCGATAAATCGATTAAATTTGGGGTCTTTTTCGCCAATGTTGCAATATCCATGAGTAAATTTTCAGTAGGTTGTTGGTAACGTGTTGCGATATTCTTGCGATCCATACCAGGTGCTCCTTTTTATAAAACTTTTCTTAGAAAATCTTGTGTTCTTGGGTTTTGTGGCGCATCAAAAATTTCTTCAGGTGTGCCTTCTTCTTGAATGATTCCTGCATCCATAAAAATGACACGGTCCGCAACTTCTTTTGCGAAGCCCATTTCGTGGGTAACCACCACCATTGTCATCCCTTCAATAGCTAAATTTTTCATAACGGATAGCACTTCGCCCACCATTTCAGGGTCTAAGGCAGAAGTTGGTTCATCGAACAGCATCACGTCAGGGCGCATGGCTAAAGCACGAGCAATCGCTACCCGTTGTTGTTGCCCACCAGAAAGTTGAGAGGGATAATTTTCTTTTTTATCTGATAAACCAACTTGTTCCAGTAAAGAAAGAGCATGTTCTGTGGCTTCAGCAGCGGCTTCTTTTTTTACTTTAACAGGACTAATCGTTAAGTTTTCCAAGACATTTTTATGCGGGAAAAGATTGAAATTTTGGAATACCATTCCCATTTTTTGACGAAGTTGATCAATGTTGGTATTTTTATCTAATAAATTTTTTCCTTCAAATTCAACGCTGCCACCAGTTGGTGTTTCTAATAAGTTCAAGCAACGTAAAAAAGTACTTTTACCACTACCAGAAGGGCCAATAATTACGACAACTTCACCAGCTTCAATTTCTAAGTCAATTCCTTTAAGTACTTCATTTTTTCCGAATGTTTTCTGTAAGTTTTTAATGTTAATCACTAGTACTCATTCTCCTTTCAGCAACACCTAATAGACGTGAGATAGTAAAGGTTAGGACGAAATAAATCAACGATACAATTAAGTAAGGTAGGAAGGGTTTAAAACTTGCTCCTTGAACGTTGCCAGCTTGGAAAATTAGTTCTGAAACACCAATGACTGAAACAACGGAAGATTCTTTAATTACTGTAACAAATTCATTGCCTAACGCTGGTAAAATATTTTTAATAGCTTGTGGGAAAATGATGTATCGCATTGCTTGGTTTTGATTCATTCCCAAAGAACGAGCAGCTTCCAATTGTCCTTTATTAACTGCCTGAATACCAGCACGAATAATTTCTGCTACATATGCACCACTGTTTAAAGAAAGAGCAATACAACCAGCTGCTACTTTTGATAAGTCTAAACCAAGAACGCCTGTCCCGAAATAGACAATAAAAATTTGAACAAGCAAAGGAGTGCCACGAACATATTCAATATAAGCAATGGCAATGCCACGTAAAATTTTGGAATTGGCTAACTTCATTAAGGCAAGTAATGCCCCTAAAATGGCACCAAACAAAACACCAATGAAAGCTAGGAAAATGGTATAGCCTGCACCGTTAAGGTAGAACTTTCCATACTTTTGTAAAAAGCTTTGATCTTTTTGGAACATTAATTGATTGGCTTCTTTTTTATAACCGTCCATTAATTTTTGATCATTAATTTGTTTAATAGAGGCATTTACTTTCTCCGTCAAAACGGGCGCATCTTTAGGAAAAGCAACGGCAGTATCTTTTGAGCCTTTTTCAAAGGTAACATCAGCAAAAGCTAAATCCTCATTTTGAGAAACATAGGCTTCGCCAACCGGTTCTTCCATAACGACTGCATCTAATTTATTATTTTTTAGATTCATAATTAAATCTGGAATTTTTTGAAGAGAAGTAGGGACAGCACCGGTTAATTCGGTTTTAATTAATTCTTCTTGTGTCGTTTGCTTTTGGGCACCTGCACGAACGCCTTCGAAATCTTTAGTGGAATGAAATTTATCTTTGTCTTCTTTCCGAACAATGACTCTTTGTTGAACGTTCATATATGGTTGAGAAAAAGCTACTTCTTTTAATCGTTCAGGCGTTGGCGACATGCCAGAGATGACCATGTCAATCTTGCCAGTTTTTAAGGCCCCTAACAGAGCATCGAAGCCTAGTTCTTCGATTTTTAATTTAACGCCTAAATCGTCGGCAATTTTTTGAGCAATAGAAATATCAAAACCGACAATTTTATCTTCACCATCTACTTTTGCATGAAATTCATAAGGGGCATAGTCTGCGGATAGGCCAACAACTAGTTCTCCCTTTTGGATGATTTTGTCATAGACTGGATCGTTTTCGGCTGCAAAAGTTTCTTTAATAGGTAATAATGAGAGCAACAAGAATAAAATTGGTAAAATCGTCTGTAGCCATTTTTTACATTTGGTCATTTGCGTAAACTCCTTTTTGTATTATTTTTATAAATATTCAAAAAAAGCGAATAAATGTATAAAAATTTATTGTGTTATGATGTGGTTTATCATATCATAGAATATGTAAAAGGAAAAGTAGTAGAGTTGAAAAAATACAACTTTTTCAAAAAAATTTTCAAAAGTCAAAAATGAAGGGGATTTTCAAGATGGAACAATCATTAATTGTGAGAGGGACACCACAAGAGTATCTTTGCGAAATTGGTTCGTGGGAATTATTAGAAGGACAACTATTATGCAGAAATATTCATCGTGTATTCATTTTACACGGGACTGAGTCATGGCAAGCGGCAAAACCGTATTTTCCGACGTTTCAAAAAGTAACAGCTGTTTTTGAAAACTATGGAGGTGTTTGTACAGATCAACGTGTGCAAGAGTTAGAAGCGCAAGTGCTGGACAATCATTTAGAGGCCATCGTCGCTGTTGGTGGAGGAAAAGTGGCCGATTTGGGCAAAGCCTTAGCACACAAAATGGCGTTACCGGTAATTATTTTGCCCACTTTAGCAGCTACTTGTGCACCGTGCACGCCATTGAGTGTAATGTATCGAGAAGATGGAGCAATGGAACGGTATGACGTTTTTCCGCAAGCAAACGCTTTGGTGTTGGTAGAACCAAGAGTGTTATTGCATTCGCCTCGGTCCTTAATGGTGGCAGGTATTGGGGATACATTAGCTAAATGGTACGAAGCAGATGCGATTATTTCGCAGTTAGACGTCCAAGTGTTACCTATTCAAGTTTCTCATTTTGCCGCGGAAAAATGCCGCGATATTTTGTTAAATGAAAGTATCAATGCTTTAAAAGCGATGGAAGAGCAGCAATTAAATCAATCGTTTATTGATGTCATCGAAACGAATTTAATTATTGGTGGAATGGTGGGTGGCTTTGGCGATGATTATGGTCGGACAGCAGGTGCCCATTCCATTCATGATGCACTAACTTTGCTGCCAGCTAGCCATCGACAATTACATGGAAACAAAGTGGCGTATGGTGTGTTTGTTCAATTAGCTATTGAAGAGAAATGGCAAGAAATCGCTGAATTGATTCCTTTCTATCACCAACTAGGTTTGCCTATTTCTTTAAAAGAAATGGAGATGGACTTAACTGAAGCCGAGTATCAAGAAGTAGCAGAACGTGCTTGTATAGAAGGCGAAACGATTCATTATATGAAACAAAAAATTACCCCTGAAATTGTGAAAACAGCGATGCAAGATTTAGAAAAATATACAGCGACAAAATAAGTGCCAAACAGCAACTAGCTCATTTGAATTATTTGAACTAGTTGCTGTTTTTTAAGGATCCTTTTTTGAAAAAAGAAACCTTGAGAAATCCTTGCAAATTCAATAAAAAAAAAGTATGATGATGGGAGGACAAATTATAGCAGAAAGTAGGGAAATGAATGACGGAACCAGCCATTCGTTATCGTTTAATCAAAAAAGATAAACACACAGGTGCGCGTTTAGGTGAATTAATTACTCCTCACGGCACATTTCCAACACCAATGTTTATGCCGGTAGGTACACTTGCGACAGTTAAAACAATGTCACCAGAAGAATTAAAAGAAATGGGTGCCGGTGTTATTTTAAGTAATACTTACCATTTATGGTTACGCCCAGGTGAAGATTTAGTCGAAGAAGCAGGCGGTTTACACAAATTTATGAACTGGGATCAACCTATTTTAACTGATTCAGGTGGCTTCCAAGTCTTCTCATTAAGTGATATGCGGAAAATCGAAGAAGAAGGTGTGCATTTT
>ERZ791937.271-NODE-271-length-12504-cov-1.992369_pt1 | contig 12504 bp, 9 predicted proteins | sample MGYA00510124_ERZ791937 | MGnify/ENA primary metagenome ERZ791937 (study PRJEB30046, sample SAMN00993239) | human gut metagenome | study: EMG produced TPA metagenomics assembly of the A metagenome-wide association study of gut microbiota in type 2...
GCTGTCAATTTAGATACTTGCTGATGAGTTACTTCTAGATAGGTTTCTTTCGACCGATAAAAAGAAACATCCAAGAGTTCAGATTGTCTTAGCTTATCTTCTGCTATCTCTAGCGTTTCTGGGTTTCCCATTAATAAAAATTTATGGACAGGATGATAGTCTTTCAAGAATTCTTTTAAGTTCACTATTTTTGGCCGCATTTCAGTGATGGTGGCTTCTTGGCAGTGCCACCTATCGAGAGCTTCAACATACCAATGTTCATCAGAATAAACACTAATACTAACATCCACACAATGCTGTTTTACTAGTTTATAAATAAGCAATGCGTCTAAGCGTTCTACTGGTAAACTATACAGTGATACAAATTGTTTGTTCTTCTCTTCTCGAACAATTAGTGCACCGTTATAGCAAACTAATGGCGTTTTCAGCCCTAACTCCTTCGTTACTTTCGTCATCGCTAGTGGTGGTCTTGCTGATGCTAAAACTGTTGGAATACCAACATTGTTCATTCTTTGAATGATTTCTTTTGTCTCACCTGTCAATTGATGTCGTTCATCCAGCAAGGTCCCATCAATGTCACTAAAAACTAACTTAATCGTACTCATACTATCCCTCCTAATGCTTTTGATCAGTTAAAAAGACTTCCCGAAGCTACACGATTCGTTATTTTCACATCTAATACAAGATATTGGTACTCTTTTCAAACAACGCTAATTGATTTGGTTTTAGCTCTTGGTCGGTAATAAATACGTCAATATCTTCATATTCGCCACCCCTGAACGTTGACTGTTTTTGAAATTTTTGCTGCTCTGAAATCAAAACAACCTTGCGCGTTCGTTGAATTACTTTGCGTTTAATTCTAGCGTTCTGCTTTTCCTTAAAATAGAAACCATCTTCTTCAAGACTCGCAGCCCCAATTAGACTTAGATCAAACTTCACTTGACCTATTTGTTCCAATGCTTCCTCACCATAGAAAAAACGGTTCTTATCATCAAATTTTCCACCTAAAACGGTCAAGTTAATTAAGGGCTGATTTGCAAGTACAAATGCATTATCAAGTGCGTGGGTGTAAATTTGACAAGGTACTTTTATATTTTGCGCTACCTGTAAAAGTGTTGTTGACACATCGATGAAACAGACACTGTTCGGTTGAATCTGTTTTACAGCAAGCTGAGCCATCCTTTGTTTTTCCTGCGAAAGCTGATTTAATCGCTCAAAGTAATTTAAAACCTGTAATTTTTCTTCAGGCATTATGATGCCACCATGCGTACGGATTACTTTTCCGTTTTCAACCAATTGGATAATATCTCTTCTAGCGGTATCTCTGGAAATGCCAAACTGCTCTACGATTTCTTGGGTGCTAACCTCCCCTTTGTCCTCCAGCATCAACATAATTTTTTTGAGACGTTTCTCTTGATACAATTTCAACCCCTCGCATATAGTAACATTTCCCATAAGCGTTTAAAAGTTTTTTTAAGTGTTTTTATGTATTTCGATAAATAAAAAAGCATAAATGCGCACATTTATGCTTTCAAATTGTATTCTTATTTACTAATTGCCAGAAATCTATTTATAGTCTCAATCTCTGGCATCGAGCAAAGTGCACCTTTCTTTGTGGTTATCAATGAAGCTGCTGCATTAGCGAATATCAACATCTCAGTTAGCTGTTCTTTCGTTAATTCTTTTAGTCCCTGCTCAAGAATATATTGAAGTACGCACCCACAAAAAGTGTCTCCTGCACCAGTAGTTTCGATGGTCTGTTCATTCTTAAAAGCACGAACTTCAATCATATCTTCTTCGTAATAAGCGCGACTTCCCTTATCCCCCATCGAAACAAGGAGCAATTCAATCGGATATTTATCTCTAATTTTTTTAACCCCTTTTGAATAATCCTCTTCTCCTGTAAGCCATTGAATTTCGTTGTCTGATATTTTAAGAATATCACAATAGCTAAGCCCAACTTCTACTTGTTTTCGAGCCTCTTCTAAATTCTCCCATAATGGTTCACGAATATTGGGATCAAATGAAATCAAGCAATCATTACTTTTAGCGATAGTCAGTGCCTTTTTCGTTGCATTGCGTACTCCTTCATGGGTCATGGAAAGTGTTCCAAAATGGAAAATCCTTGATTGCTTGATTACCTCTTCATTTACTTCCTGTTCTGTTAATTGCATATCTGCTCCTGGATTACGACAAAAAGTAAAGTCTCTGTCTCCGTCTTCCCCAGTATGCACAAAGGCTAAGGTGGTGTGAACATCTTCGTCAAAGTACAGATTGCTCATATCGATACCCAATTTCTCAGCCTTTTCTTTCAAAAACCAACCAAAATTATCATCACCGACTTTTCCAATGAACGCTACATTGCGATCAAATTTTCTTAACATCGCTAATACATTACATGGTGCGCCACCAGGATTCATTTCCAATAATGGATTGCCTTGATCACTTAGACCGTTTTGAGTAAAATCAATTAGAATTTCGCCCAGAGCGGTTACATCAATCGTTTTCATTTTCATCCTCCATATTCAAATGCTCGAAGATGTATACTTTCTTCGAGCAATTGGCTACATTGTTTTCGTTAATTCCCATGTATCAAGCTGATCGATCACAAGTGTGCCCTCAGCAACAGAAACATAGTTCTTATTTTGATCCTCTTTAGCAAAAACATTTAGACTGTGATTCGTTTTATAGTCATCTGTGAAAATTTCTATAGAGGATTGATCTACAAACAAATGTATCTTTAGTGTTGCTTTATCCTTTAGTAGCAAATTACTTTTTGTAGTTCCTTGGCTCCAATCATCTGAGTTGTCGCGGGAAACTGTCAGAATCTGCTTTCTTAAATCGAATGTCACAATCGTAGCTAGATGATCGTTGCTCCTCAAGCGTAGCTCAAAGGAATCAGCTGTACTGTTAGCAAGATCAATCGTCATTTTCAGTTCAAAACAATTACCGTTAGCTGTAGGAATCAAGAATTCGCCTTTTTCAATAATGGACTTTTCATGAATCGCTTCGGCTGATTTTCGAATAGATCGCAGCTCTTCTATAGGCACAAACTTCAATGTATTATCCGAATCAAGGATTGCTTCTCGCGGAAGGTTAAAAGAACCACACCAGCCTTCTTTGAAGGTTGGCCCCCAATCCTTCCACCACGGCATCCAATCCCAACCATTTGCCCAAGCAACAAGTATGCGTCTGCCGGATTGATCTACAAATGATTGCGGCGCATAATAATCAAATCCCCAATCAATATTTCCTACAGTTGTATAATTGAATTTACCAGTTTCGTAATTCATATCTCCGACTAAATAAATACTCGTTCGTTCCTTCACTCCCATTGGAGAAAACGTTAGAACATACTTTTCTCCGTTGGCATTTTTCAATGGGAAAAAATCGGGACATTCCCACATATAGCCAAATTCTCCTCGACTTTCTGCAAGAACATTAAAGAAGTCCCAATCCTCTAAATTTTTTGAACGATACAATAGTGCTTGTCCAAGCTCATCCTTTTTCCCACTACATACCAAATAGAAATAACCTTCATGCTTCCAAACTTTTGGATCACGAAACTCGCCCACATCATAACCAGTTGGCGGAGCAACAATAACCGGATTCTTTTCACTTTTGACAAAATGGATACCATCATCGCTGTAGGCCAGACACTGATTTTGAACAAACCCGTCTCCGTAGTTTGTCGAGGCGGTGTATAAAAGGTAGAGGCGCCCCTCATATTCAATTGCACTTCCAGAAAAACAGCCACCTTTGGGATGATTGTCATAGGTTTCGCTTGGCGCCAACGCAAGAGGTAAGTATTCCCAGTGCAGCATGTCATCACTGATTGCATGTCCCCAGTGCATGGATCCCCAATAGGAGTCATAAGGATTGTATTGATAGAAGAAATGGTACTTACCTTTAAAATAAATGAGCCCATTCGGATCATTTAGCCAGCCTTCTTCAGCCATAAAATGATACTTTTGGCGCATTGCCCCCTTCCCTACTTCTGATCTTTTCTTATCTATTTCAGCTTGAGCACGAACAATATTTTTTTTCATTAATTCAATGGACAAGAGAATCCCTCCTAACTTTAACCATCACTTTTCAACCATAAAACTATTTCGTACATTTAATTCTCAATTCTGTTTTTGGATCAAAGAAATGTCCCTTTGAGATTTCTAACGCTAAACGAACAACCTCACCTGGACGATGAAAATCTCTAGCATTAACTTTAGAAACAAATTCTGTTTCATCAATTTTGCTGTATAACAACGTTTCTGATCCTAAAAGCTCTGATACGACAATCGTTGCATCTATTGCTGACTCAATAACTGAATCCAAGACGATCTGTTCACTTCGAATATCTTCTGGTCGAATACCGAAAATCAAGTCTTTTCCTTCATAGCCCTTTGCCACGAGTACTTTATTCTCACCTTCTGGCACTTTCAACTTGAAATTTCGTCCACTAGTGATGTAACCATTTTTTAAGGTCACATTGAAAAAATTCATTGCAGGTGAACCAATGAAACTTGCAACAAAGACATTTTCAGGTAAATCATACACTTCTTTAGGACTACCAATCTGTTGAATCAAACCATCCTTCATAATGACGATCCGATCCGCCATTGTCATCGCTTCTGTCTGATCATGAGTGACATAAATGGTTGTCGTTCCTAAGCGTTGATGCAATTTTGCGATTTCAGCACGCATGGATACACGTAGTTTTGCGTCCAAATTAGACAAAGGTTCATCCATCAAAAAGACTTGAGCATCACGGACGATCGCACGACCTAAAGCGACACGTTGGCGTTGTCCGCCAGATAAAGCCGCGGGTTTTCTCTTTAGATACTCCGTTAAGCCTAAAATTTCCGCCGCTTCTTCTACCTTCTTTTTAATCTCATCTGTTGGATATTTTCTGAGCTTTAAACCAAAAGCCATATTGTCAAAGACGGTCATATGTGGATAGAGCGCATAATTTTGAAAGACCATTGCGATATCACGATCCTTCGGTGCTACATTATTGATAACTCTATCACCAATTTTCAATTCTCCTTCAGTGATATCTTCAAGACCTGCTACCATCCGAAGGGTTGTAGATTTCCCACAACCAGAAGGACCTACAAAGACGATAAATTCCTTTTCATCAATTTCTAAATTGAAATCAGTTACGGTATAATTCTCCGCATTTGAATATTTTTTATAAATATGTTGCATGGAAAGTGTTCCCATCGTTTTTACCCTCACTTTTTATACTATTAAGCATTGCTAAACTCTAAAGATAGTTTAATAGTGCTTACCTGAATTCGTTCAATATAGAATGCTTAGCTGGAGTCGGAGTCGCTCTAAAGGCATTGTCTTCTTTATCAAGGTCAACTTGTGCTTCAGAACCAGAGTCGAGCACCGTATTTCCAAAAGACTGTCTTTCAATTAATACCGTCTTGACCTCAAGAGCCTCAGTTGCATCATTGGTCAATAAGGCTTCTACTTGTGATGCAAAGCAGGAATCACTAGATGTTAATTCTGATTTTGTAGCGACTATATGATTATTAGAAATATAATTTCCATTACCAGTAACAACATGGATAATTACAGGAATTGCTCCTTTTGGTAAAATTTGATCCTTGTCAATAATTTCAGAAAAATGGTTGCCAATCACCGTGTTGCTGTTACCATTGATTGATAAAAGTCCGAAGGTATCATCTAAACCGTTATTCCTTCCTTGCAACGGTGCCCAAGGTTCATGATCATGCAAAAGATGGTTGGATGAAATAGAATTTTCGGAGCTATTTTTATCTAAAATAACCATTCCTGGGTAAAAGGCATGAAGTCTGTTATTGCTAATAAGTGAGCGAGTAACTCCTTCAAGATGAATACAGCTAGCTCCTCTAGGGAAAACATTATTTGCAGTCACTAGCAGGCCACCAAAATTCTCTGCATAAATGGAATAGCCCTTGAAACCTGCACCAATCAAATTATCTGTCACCTTCGACGCCTGTCCCCAACCACGTAATTCTATACAGCTTCCACATTCCGCGATAAAATTATCATGAATTGTAAGTGCATCCGCGTGATAGGAAATAATTCCATGCTCCAAATAGACAAATCCCATGCCTGTAATTCGAAACGAATCATTCGCACTGGCAACGTGTATTCCCGTTTTCCCATTTGTATAAGTGTTTTCTGGATTCGTTTCATCCGAACCATCATCGACAAAGTGTAAGCCGTCGATACAAAAATTTGAAAATTCAACAGAACTAATTCGCGGATCACCGCTACGCTGAATGTAGAATGCCGCGCCAGCAGCCTCTTCTTTCGATGAACCCGACAGATCAACAAGAATGCGACTGCCGCCAGGCCAAAGCTCATGTAGATCACCCCATTCTTCCTCCGGCACATTATAACGGATACTAGAAGAAGTAAAGCCATGTCCAGAACCCATGATCTTCAAGAAGCTAATATCAATAACGACCTGTGTTTTCAAGTGATAATCACCTGGTGGAATATAGATGACTGCCCCTGGTTTCCCTCCATCATTTTCATCAATCTCTTTTTGTCTTTTTTTAATGTCTAAAAGAATATTGTTAATGACTTCGCCAATATCGTTAAATGGATCTCCTATTGCCCATTGGGTTACATCATAATAATTTTTACTCACCATTACTCCTCCTGATGAGCGATTCTTTAATTAGAATCGCTCTTTTGTTCCTTCAAATACGTTTTGACTAGCTCTTAACTGAACCTGCGGTAATCCCTTGAACAATGAATCGCTGTGCTACGATTGATAAAACCATTACAGGTAAACTAAAAATTAGAGCTCCCGCACACATCGGACCCAAGTCCATACTGTAAGCCGATAAAAATTCGGATAATCCGACCGTAAATGTTTTTGCCTCTGTACTAGTCAATAACAACGACAATAAAAATTCATTCCAAGATAGAAATAGCGTAAATACAAAGGCTGTAGCCAAACCTGGTGTACAGATTGGCAAGATGATTCGAATAAATGTCTGGAGACTTGAAGCCCCATCCATACAAGCTGCTTCATCAATACTTGTTGGAATCCCTTCATAGAAACCGAGCATGACCCACATAACAAAAGGCATATTTATCGCTGCATAAACGATGATTAAGGCAACTCTCGTATCATACAAACCAAGATTTGTAATCAACTCATAGATCGGTACAGCAATACTCGATGTAGGAATCATTTTTAAACACAACACGACAATAATCAAAAAAGTGGCAATCTTAGCTCCTGAACGTTGAATGGCATAAGAAGATAACGCCCCTAAAATTACTGCAATCAAAGTACTGCAAACAGCAACTAAAAAACTATTAAAAATGTAATGAAAAGCAGGCATTCGTTCGAACAAACCAGTGAAATTTTCCACAGATAGAACTGTTGGAAAAAATTTAGCAGGAATTGAAACAACCTCAGCACCTGGCTTGAAGGATGAACTAATCAAGTACAGATAGGGAAACAACCAGACTACAGCACAGACAATCGCTAAAATAATCAGTAATTTACTTTGAACACTTTTTTCTCCACTTGCTATCCCCTCCTACACCGATTGTTTTTTCTTCGGATTCCATAGTCCTTGCATGAACACAAGAGTGAACACAACGAGTACTACCACAAGTATTAATGCCATCGCACTTGCATACCCGACTTTGTTATATCTGGTCAGCGTTTTATAGATGACAACACTGATAAGTTCTGATGAATTGTTCGGCCCACCCTGAGTCATCGCCCAAACAATATCAAACGTTCTTGCAGCATCAATAATTCGGATGGATAATGCGGTTAATAATACTGGTTTAATATTTGGTAGTTTGATTTTAATAATTTTTTGCCACCAATTTGCCCCATCAATCGTAGCCGCTTCAATCATGCTTCCATCAAGTCCTTGAAGACCGGCAAGAATCATCAGCATCATGAACGGGGTCGTTAACCAAATATCCGCAAAACAACAAGCCAATAACGACCATTTCTCATCCGCAAGCCAAAGGATCTGGTTCGAATTTTCAAGAAGACCAACATTTACTAATAGTTGATTGATAATGCCAAACTGCGCGCTCAACATTAACTTCCAAATCAAACCAGCCACTAGCGGTGCAATCATTAGCGGGGTCAAAATGAGTGACCGGATGACCTTGTTCCCTTTAAAGTTTTCTTCAAAAACTAACGCTAAGATCGTTCCTAATATTAGTTCGACAACAACAGCAATAAAGATGTAGACAAGCGTATTTTTTAACGGCTGTAAAAAGCTTTCATTTCCAAAAGCTTTAATATAATTGTCAAAACCAACAAACTCCTTCATACCATTTGGATCAAAGCTATATAGACTATCAAAAGCCATTTTGAAAATCGGGTAAATCATAAAAATCCCCATAAATAATGCGCCTGGTAAAAAGAAGGCAAGCACGGTTTTTCTGGATATCAACTGCATGGTTTTTCCTCCTTGTTCTTGTCTTACTCTATGATGGTCTCAATTTCAGATTTCGCATCTTTAAGAGCATCTTTAGGAGTCGCTTTTCCAGATAACGCCGACTGAACAGCTTTCGCTAACACTTCTTCAATTTCTGTCCAATAAGGAGTAGCAGGCCTATTTTGAGAGTATTCATTATCTAACGTTTCTAATACAGCCCCGAGATGCTCATCGCCTGCTTGTGTTTCATACTTTTCATATACGGACGTTCTCCCTGCGATCTTCAATGAACCTTCAGTCATATATTTCTCGTTATTGTCATACATAAATTTCAGATATTCGATTGCTGTCTCTTGATTCTCAGAATTTTTCATCACACATTGATACCATGGTCCTGTTGTAGCGGCTACACCAGCAGAACCACCAATCATTGGTGCTACACCAACTTTTTCCTTATTCAGTTCATAAGCGGCCGGATATTGATGGCTCCAGTTTAATTGCATCGCAAGTTTTCCATTATTAAACATTTCCTGAGCCTCAGTAGATGCGACAGATAGCGTTTCTTCAGGTGCGTAGCCCTTTTCATAGAGATCACATAGATATTGCAACGCATCAACATAAGGTTTTTCATCAACCAATACTTCATTATCCTTACCTAAAACTAACGGTTTTGCTCCAGCCTGTGATGCTTGATCAAGGAAACTACAAACCGTATCTCCAGATGCCATCCCGAAAACGGCGGTTCCATACATATCATCTTTAGTAAAGAATTCCGCACATTCTTTGTATTCTTCCCAAGTAGTAGGGACTTTTAAATCGTGACCATATTTCTTGTTGAATTCTGTTTTATTTTTCTCATCTTCAAAGAGATCTTTTCTATAAATGAGTACTTTACTATTAATCCACATCGGAAGTCCTAACAACTTATCATTCAACGTCCCACCCTCTTCAAGTGTCGGAAGAAAATCAGAAGTGATCTTGTCATCCACTGATTTATTAAGTGGTGTTAATGCGTTCTCAAAAGCGGATAACCAGAGAACGTCCAGACAAACAACATCATGCGCCGCTGATTTTGATTTCACTTCTGTCGAAACTTTGTCATACATTCCAGAATAAGGAACTGAATCGACCACTACCTTATAACCTGTTTCCTTTTTGAAAGCATCAGCAGTACTATTAGCGATCTTCTCAGCAGGACTTCCACTTTCTACAAGGACTGTAATTGTCTTGTCCTTTCCTGCTTCTTTACTTTCCGAACCATTTCCACAAGCAGAAAGTACTAATGTGCTTACCAGTGTCAAAGCCGCTAAAGCAAACACGCCAAATCTCTTTTTATTCTTTTTCATTTTTCCACTACCTTTCTTTTCGACCATTTAAAAGTTAAATGCAAATGACAATCAATTATTCCAGCAATACATTCAAACCTAATCTTGGCGGATTTTTGAACCGCTTTCATTCCAAATCTATACACAGTGCTAAAAAGGAACCGAGTTAATCTTAGTTGATTCACTACCTCCTTTTCATTTTTGTAAGCTCTTTCTAACACCCTACGCCGTAAGTATAAAATATGAAATTATCAATGTCAAACGTTTTCAAAAATATTTTCTCTAATTCGTCAAAATAGAATTAGAAATCAAAAAGGGACGAACGAAACTTAGTTTAAAAAATAGCAGTTATCGATAGCATACTCTTTCTTAGCCAAAAAAAAATGTTTTAATATTGAAATTAAAATGACGCAGTACAATGAAAATATTTTCATAAATTGCTTGAAATTATCTATTCCACATTGTATGATAGCCGTATGATAACTAGACAGCAACTTACAAACGCTTCCACTCGAAGCATTACGGTCATTTAAGTTACATAAACCATCAGGCAAAGAGAGGCTGCACAAATATGGACAAAGTGGGAATAAAGGCGATTGCAGAAAAAAGTGGTGTTTCCCTAACTACTGTTTCAAGATATTTTAATAAACCAGAGCTGCTATCACAAAAAACAAAAGATAAAATACAAGCAGTGATTCAAGAATTAAATTATAGTCAGGATAATGTTGCCAGAATATTAGTAACAGGCAAATCTAATCTTGTAGGCGTCATTTTCCCTCAGTTACACCTTAGCTTCTACACAGAATTGCTGAACCAGCTAATTCAGTTTGGAGAAGAAAAAGACTACAGTTTTATTGTTTATACCTCAAGAGATACGAAAGAAGAAGAACTAAATGTCATCGACATGTTAAAGTCCTATCGTGTAAAAGGGATTATTTTATTAAGCCATATTCTGGATTCCGAGGACATTGAAAAATTGGATGTCCCTATCATCTCAATTGAGCGTGCTGGTGGAGATTTTTGCCAAATCAATAACGATAATTATACTGGTGGCAAGCTTGCTGGGGAAAAATTGATGGCTGACGGATGCGAAGTATTGATCCATATTAACAACGGATATTATGATGATTGGCCTTCCTTCAAACGAATTGTGGGATTTGAATTTTCAGTGAAAGATACGCTTCATGAAACAATCATTCGTGAAGAACTGACCGACCCATATTCTGAAGAAGCATCCTCTACTATGTCTGAGGTTTTAGATAATTTACTTGAAAAATATCCGAATAAAAAAATGGGCGTTTTCTGCTCAAACGACGATATTGCAAATATGCTTCAAAGGGACTGTATTCGAAAAGGGATAAAAATACCAGAAGAGTTAGAAATAATCGGGTATGATAATTCCCCAGTATCTGACAACGCTATTTATCCTATCACCTCAATAGATCAAAATATTCCATTGATGGCAGAAATAGCTGTAAATTCATTAGATACTTACATTCCTCACGAAAATGTAGTAGCTGCGAAACTGATAGAAAAGGGAACCACCCTTTAGGAAATTTAACAGAATATATTGTATAAATCGTGTGAGTAAAGACTAATATTAAGTAGTTGCTTTGCGGTTTTTCTTTTTCTAAATAGAATCAGACGACTGTTCCTCTAAGCCCCACTATCAATGCTCTTCTAGCAACATCGTTCGTTGCGAATGATCGTCGATAACTCATAGCTTCTTAACCTGAAAATTTACTAAATCATTCGTTACTCGACATTCATGATAATCAACAAAGAACGATTCTTCCTGACGAATAATCGTGATTGTTCTTTTGGACACAAAAATAACCCAATCCTCTATTACGACGATTGGGTTTCATAATAATAATATATATTTGTAAACCTAGTCAGCTCTGGATAATAACGAAAAATTTATCTAAGCAATTAGAATTGATACATTATTTGCTTGAAGTTACATAGATAAATTTATTACTCTGAAAAAGGTGGTATTTAGTCGAGTTCTTCGCTACCGTGTAAGACAATATTTACTAATTTATCTCTTAAAACGGTTAATTTTTTGTTTACCTTTGAATCCACATTATACTTTTTCTCTAAGTACCATATAAAATCACCGATCACCGTATCAAACATAATTAATGAATCCAGAACGGAAAATAGTTCAACTTCGGTGTACTCTGTTTCATAATAGTTTGAGTTCATATTTCGTATTTGTAAATTATTGGAATGTATCTCTGTCGACAGATTCTTATATCTTGATTTCCAAAATGTTGAATACGTTTCAACATTATCTAAAGAATAAAATTGATCTATATATTCCATTAATTCAGTAAAGTTACTTATCGGTTTATCAGAATATAAATTAGCCCAATATCTACTGGATTTCTTTACAGCTTGTTTTTTTGCAATGTCATCTACAACTTGTCTAAATACTGATTCACTACGCAACATTTCTTTTGCTTCTTCGGCTTTTTCTTTACTGGATACAGATAAAACCTTAATTCTTTGTAGTAAAGAATTGTATTCATAAGAAATCACTCTTTTACTAATTAATTCAATATCATTTCCTAACAATATAAACTCTAAACACCCTTGTAATTCAAAAATAGTTCGCATAAACACATCCGCATTTTCAGCTTGATTATTTTCAATAAGGATAGCCATGCCTTTCCATCTTACGATCAATTTTCTAAATAAGGAAAAAAATGTACGATCATAACGATCATAATCTAAGCCGTTCCTCCCAAGAATAT
>ERZ791937.273-NODE-273-length-12427-cov-12.920061_pt1 | contig 12427 bp, 11 predicted proteins | sample MGYA00510124_ERZ791937 | MGnify/ENA primary metagenome ERZ791937 (study PRJEB30046, sample SAMN00993239) | human gut metagenome | study: EMG produced TPA metagenomics assembly of the A metagenome-wide association study of gut microbiota in type 2...
CGGGTCTCCGCCAGCACCACGCCGATCCCCTGGGTGCCCTCCACCAGCTTCACCACCAGCGGCGCGCCGCCCACCATGGCGATCAGATCGCTGGTGTCATCCGGGGAGTGAGCGATGCCGGTCAATGGCAGATCGATGCCCTGGCGCGCCAGCAGCTGCAGCGAGCGCAGCTTATCGCGAGCGCGGGTGATGGCGACCGACTCATTCAGCGGATAGCTTCCCAGGAGCTCAAACTGGCGCAGGGCCGCGGTGCCATAGTAGGTGATCGCCGAGCCAATGCGCGGGATCACCGCATCAAAGTGCGGCAGCTGACGCCCTTTGTAGTGGATCGACGAGGCCACCGGGCTGACGTTCATATAACAGGAAAGCGGATCGAGGATCTCGATCTGATGACCGCGCTGTTGCGCTGCTTCGCGCAGGCGCCGACATGAATAAAGCGTTCCATCCCGGGATAATATGGCAATTTTCATCCTGCACCTCTGCGAAAAGACCCGCTCTGGCGGGCCTCAGCTATCGAACACACTTTCACCTTTCCTGCGGCCGGCGGCGGATATCACCTGGCCGGAGCAGCAGTGTACACGTAATCAGCGCGTTGCCCACCCCTGCTTATGCAGATAGTCAAGAATAAACGGACGACTCTCTTTCACGATAGTGCGCCGGATATGGTCGCTCCAGGTATCGCGGCGGGCGTTGCTGCCGCGCGACAGATAATAGTGCGCCAGCAGTTCGTCATACTCCGCCAGCAGCGCGTTATCCAGCGGCTGATAGCGGTTCTCATGCACCAGCATGGCCGCCGGCATCCGCGGCTTGATATCCGGGTTATCCGCCGGCCAGCCAAGGCAAAGACCGAACAGCGGCAGGACGTGCTGCGGCAGCTCCAGCAGCTCTGTGACGGCCTCAATGCTGTTGCGCAACCCGCCGATATAGACGCCCCCTAGTCCGAGGGACTCGGCGGCGGTCAACGCGTTTTGCGCCAGCAGCGCCGTATCGACAACGCCGATCAGCAGCTGTTCCGCCAGCCCCAGCTGCGCCTGCGGGCAGATCTGCAGGTGGCGATTAAAGTCGGCGCAGAAGACCCAAAACTCCGCTGCCTGGGCGACGTGCTGCTGGCCGCCGGTCAGCGGGACCAAACGTTCACGCAGGGCCGGGTCAGTAATACGGATGATGGAGGTGCACTGTAAAAAACTCGAGGTAGATGCCGCTTGCGCGCTGGCGATAATCTCTGCGCGCTGTTCGTCGCTCACGGGGGCATCGGTGAAGTGGCGGATGGAACGGTGGCTGCGCAGCAGCTCAATGGTCGGCGTCATTACGTTTTTCTCTGTCAGACAAGGATTCAGGCTTTGGAGAGTGCGTTAACTGCGGGGCCACGATCTGCGCCATCCGCCACATAACGACGAGGGCGGCGGGGATCATCAGCACGATCCCGGCAAAGAGCATCACCAGCGCCGCGGTCGGGCTGGCAATGGGCGCAGGCAGCTGGACATACTGGTTAAGGGAGAGCCAGGCGAGGGTTAACAGCCCCATCCCGAGGATCTCAACCAGCAGTATGCTTTTCGGCAATGGGGCAAATTTTCGCATCACGCCTCTCCGGTTGATAAACGCGGCGCGCCAGCCAATTCCACCGCGCCGTCGGGCCAGTATACGGGTTTTGACAGTCCGACATTTATCAAACATAGCCGTAAACCATCGAAGTAAAAGGCAGAACCTTCTTTCCCTCCCCGCCCGTTGCAGGCATCATAAGCGCCATTCGCCATCCGGCTGAGGTTTAAGGAGAGAAGCAATGTTTACCGTTATTTTTGGTCGTCCAGGCTGCCCTTACTGCGTTCGCGCTAAAGAACTGGCAGAAAAACTGACCAACGAGCGTGATGATTTCAACTACCGCTACGTGGATATTCATGCCGAAGGCATCAGCAAAGCTGACCTGGAAAAAACCGTTGGCAAACCGGTTGAAACCGTGCCGCAGATTTTCGTCGACCAGAAACACATCGGCGGCTGCACCGATTTTGAAGCCTGGGCAAAAGAGAATCTCGGCCTGTTTGCCTGAGTCAATTTATTTGCTCGATGAATGACTGCGCCAGGTATCAAGCCAGGCGCAGATAAACAAAAAGCACAATGCCCCAAGCGCGCACCAGAACACGGCGCTCAACACCCACGCCATCTCCTGCCAGAACGTCCGGTGGGTCACGAAGAACAGCCGCATCGTCACCATGCAGACCGGCGCCGCCAGTATCGCGCCGAGCAAAGGACGCAGCACCCGCCGTCCGGGAGAGAGACAGCTCGCCGCCGCCCCTGGCAGCAAAAAGAAGAGCAGGCCCAGCTCCGGGTTGCCGCTGGCGCGAAATGCCCCTTTCATATGTAACAACAACGATAAGCACACCACAATGAACAGAACGAAGCCACAGATAATGCCGGCCCAACTACGCTCAGATTTCACCGTATCCTCCTGATGTTGCCTCTAACTCACGTCCACGTCGCCCAGTCAGATAAAGCATTTCGGCAATCCATGCCAATAACTCCCCTACCAGCCTAAAAACGATTGTCACTAGCCGCCGCATCCAGGAAGGATTAAACTAGCGGTATATTTTTGCTGGTTATAACAGGGTGCCAGAATAGGTTCGCGACAACGCGAACGCCTGAGCAACCTTAGACCAAATAACCATTTCCTTCAACAACTTACTAGTAAATGAGAAGTTGGCTTTCGTGAATATAAACGTCGCAGATTTGTTAAACGGGAATTACATCCTGTTATTATTCGTTGTACTTGCATTAGGACTATGCCTGGGAAAACTGCGTCTCGGCTCAGTACAACTTGGTAATTCCATTGGCGTTTTAGTCGTTTCTCTATTATTAGGCCAGCAGCATTTCGCGATTAACACCGATGCCCTTAATCTCGGCTTTATGCTGTTTATTTTTTGCGTTGGCGTAGAAGCCGGGCCCAACTTTTTTTCTATTTTTTTCCGCGACGGGAAAAACTACCTGATGCTGGCGCTGGTGATGGTCGGCAGCGCGATGCTGATCGCCATGATGCTGGGTAAAGTGTTCGGCTGGGATATCGGGCTCACCGCCGGTATGCTGGCAGGCGCCATGACCTCCACCCCGGTGCTGGTGGGCGCGGGCGACACCCTGCGCCATTTCGGCCTGCCCAGCGATCAGCTGGCGCAGTCGCTTGACCATCTGAGCCTCGGCTATGCCCTGACCTATCTGGTTGGTCTGGTGAGCCTGATCGTCGGCGCCCGCTATATGCCCAAGCTGCAGCATCAGGATCTGCAGACCAGCGCCCAGCAAATCGCCCGCGAGCGCGGCCTCGATACCGATTCCAAACGTAAAGTCTACCTGCCGGTGATCCGCGCCTACCGCGTCGGCCCGGAGCTGGTGGCCTGGGCGGATGGCAAAAATCTGCGCGAACTGGGTATTTACCGCCAGACCGGCTGCTATATTGAACGCATTCGTCGCAACGGCATTCTGGCCAACCCGGACGGCGACGCGGTGCTGCAGATGGGTGACGATATTGCGCTGGTGGGTTACCCGGACGCCCACGCCCGCCTCGACCCGAGCTTCCGCAACGGTAAAGAGGTGTTCGACCGCGATCTGCTCGACATGCGCATCGTCACTGAAGAGATTGTGGTCAAAAACCACAACGCCGTCGGCCGCCGCCTGGCGCAGCTCAAGCTTACCGACCACGGCTGCTTCTTAAACCGGGTTATTCGCAGCCAGATCGAGATGCCTATCGACGATAACGTCGTACTGAACAAAGGCGACGTGCTGCAGGTCAGCGGCGACGCCCGCCGCGTAAAAACCGTGGCCGACCGCATCGGCTTTATCTCCATTCACAGCCAGGTGACCGATCTGCTGGCCTTCTGCGCCTTCTTTATCGTTGGCCTGATGATCGGCATGATCACCTTCCAGTTCAGCTCCTTCAGCTTCGGCATCGGCAACGCCGCCGGCCTGCTGTTCGCCGGCATCATGCTTGGCTTCCTGCGCGCCAACCACCCAACCTTCGGCTATATCCCGCAGGGGGCGCTGAACATGGTGAAAGAGTTTGGCCTGATGGTGTTTATGGCCGGGGTCGGGCTCAGCGCCGGGGCCGGGATCAATAACGGGCTGGGCGCCGTCGGCGGCCAGATGCTGGCGGCAGGGCTTATCGTCAGCCTGGTGCCGGTGGTGATCTGCTTCCTGTTCGGCGCCTACGTGCTGCGCATGAACCGGGCGATGCTGTTCGGCGCCATGATGGGGGCCCGCACCTGCGCCCCGGCGATGGAGATCATCAGCGATACCGCGCGCAGCAATATTCCAGCGCTCGGCTACGCAGGCACCTACGCCATCGCCAACGTGCTGCTTACCCTTGCCGGGACGCTCATCGTGATCATCTGGCCAGGGCTACAATAATTTTTTGAGAAAAAAGCCGTCACAGGCAGAACTTTTTCTCAGGGCATCAGTCATAAGTAATGCCACTGCTTTTCTTTGATGTCCCCATTTTGTGGAGCCCATCAACCCCGCCACTTCGGTTCAAGGTTGATGGGTTTTTTGTTGCATGGAATTCAATTCATTATAAGTCAAACACTTAGATACGAGCTTAACTATAAGTGGCGACAAAATGGCGGCAGAGTATTTCTCATTACCATCGTTCGTTGTCCCAGCGCCCATTCTTTTCTGTATTGGCATGGCAGAATCCATCAAGATCAGGGAAGAGAGTAAGCTGACGAACATCAAAAGTACCTTCTAGAAGCCTTAAAAACTCTTCTTTCATACTTGCCGTGATAGCAATTGGAAGATAGGCCTCTTCTGAGTGATCAAAATCGAGACTTCCCATTGGGTCATCACTTACGATGCTATACATAAATTGCGCACTTTGAGCTGCAATTCTTTTAGTTACCGCTGGAGGCTCCCATGTTGTAGCACCACCATTGCTTATCCCTTTCTCAAATATCTGATCATAGTTGCGCTCCTCTGTTTCTCCTTCCTGCCCATATATAGAATCTGAATGAATCCCAAACAGCAACCCTGGCTTTCCTCTTTCTGATTGGCAAGCGAACCACAATGCAACCAGCATATTCCTTGAAAAATCTATTAAACGAGTAGCTGCACCATGGTGTTGAAGCTTAGCAAGTACTTCGAAATCAGCTAGACGTCTTCCCTCTTCATACCCATAACCCTTGTGGCGAGCTTTTCTTAACAACTCAACCTCGTAGTTTCTCATTCTTCGCTCAGAGACATTACGGTGAGTAAACTTCAACCGTCTATAAGCAGCACTGTGAATCGCCCAATCAACGTTTCCCTGCCCTCTCCACATATAAACATTCATTCGGTTAGCTGCATGTTCTTCTGTTATTTCAATTAGTTGCCCTAAATTCTTGGGCGCTTTGATTCTTCCAAATAATTTCGTTTCAATTGAATCCACTGCTGTATCCCCAATAGTGGTGGCTATTACTTTTAGAACAAGCTAATTCTTTCTTTACATAGCAGGCTAGGCATTTGTATAAACATATCTAACCTGTTTTACGCTTCAAGGTTCCCCTTCGCTGGGTTAACCTACTAAACAAATGGTTATGAATCTATATTGGTGCAATTTTTACCGCCGTCGCCTTGAGTTTGACAGCGTCAAAGTATCTGCTCTAATCGTTACCACATTTTTCAGTGGTTGAAATATATCCTTCTTCCATGAAACCCGTACCAGTTCTAGCATTGCGGGTTTTTCTTGCTTATCAAATTTTTCATTATTTGATCCTACCGATTCACCTAAAAATATTTTTATCCTTATTTATCAACTAGTTAAAAATATATTAGATCCTCCGCAGATCCATAAAACTGAAAAAAACTGAAATTCTTTTCAATCTTTTCAGTTTTGGATTTCTGGTAAGCCGCCAGCACTGGCGCGGTGCGGCGACCTGGTTTGTAGAAAAATAAAACTGAAAAATTTTTATGATCCAGAAACCGCAGGCGGGTGCGGTGTAGCGCCGTTTTCGTCACGGAAAGATTTATTTTGTCAGGCTCACACGCTGCCAGCGCCATGCTGTGCGCACGATCTGTTTTGCATGTTGCGGTGGATTGTTTAGCCGCGAAAAGACCGCTGCGGGCGTTACGCAGCGTTTTATGGGGGGCATAAAAAAACCCGCATTACGCGGGCTTTAATTCTGGCTGGGGTAGAATGGTTACTGGCCAATCACAGGCGAGTACTTACCGTTAAGCTGATCGGCTTTCTGGCCAGCGCCACGGATAGCGCCCGCATTCGTGGGGGCCCCCGTATTACTGTGGGTATGGCTGGCCGTCTGTTCCGCCAGCTCCTTTAATACGTCAAGGGTATCCAGCATCAGCTGTGCCACGTTGATACTGCCGGAACCAATCCACACCACCGGCGCAATTATTTGCTGCTGAATCGCCGCCACACTTTTGCGAATTTTCCCGATCTGTTCAGTCAGATCCCCGCCAGCATGCATTGTACGATTACCGGCAATTCTGGTTTCAGCATTACCGCTGACACTGGCCAGCCAGTTCCCTTTCACCGCCTGGCTGTAATCTCCGGCGCTCACCTGCTGAATGGCACCGGCCATCAGCGTGGCGGTACCCAGCACGCGAGTGTTATCCGTGGCTTTGATTGTTGTGTCACGGCTGACCAGTTCACGGCTTTCCGTATCGGCCTTGATAACCCTGGTCATTGACGATTCATCAATGGCTTGATCGGTCTGTCTCACCCAGTCACCGGCCTGCGTAATACGGCTTTCAACGGTATAAGCCAGCACGGAAAGGCTGCGGATGGCATCGCGGGCGCGATCAAGGATTTGAGTTCGGCGGGCGGAGGTCATGCACTCCGTTGATACGGCTTCCCCAGCGATCGCACCGACACTGGCGGTGGCGGTCAGGGCACAAAACTGCATGTTCGCTTCAGTGGCGTTATTGACCGGAACGGAAGGAAGGCAGTTAATCTGCCCCAACATCCCATCCAGTAAACGCGCATCTTCGGTGTAATCGGTAATTGCCAGTAGCTCGTCACAGGTCAGACGATGCGGTTGAACCGGGTTCAACTTATTGCGCAGGATCTGGGGACGCATACCAACGGCAGTGGCCACATCTTCAAGATTGTGGGACAGCGCAAACGCTCGGCAAGCTGCATCAAAATGAGCATGTTTGGAAGTTTGGTAATCAAACATAGTAACCGTCTCCTAAAGATTTCAAAATCGAACTAAGAGATAACTACGTTGCTATTTGAGAGCGCGTCGACAGTCATTGCTGCGATGTTAATCATTACTTTTTCACGCTTTTTATCTTTGCGAAGACGATGTCTTATTAGGCGTCCATCAGCCAGCATGTCATTTATGGTTTCTACAGACAGCCCTGTAAGTTCGCTATAGCGTTCAATGGTCACATGAGGAGTTGCGATTGAGATTGAAATGTGTTGGTTCATGATGCATGATTCCATGTTGGCCAGCTTGTGGTGAGCAAGGTTAACGAGTGTTATCTGGTGAAGATTCCAAATGGAACCATCAAGTGCGAGATTACGATCGCTTTTGGAATCAGTCAAGAAGGATTAGACTCCAAGGGGAATCAATGGATTTTAATAGTGGCGGGCGTAAAGCCATAGAAAGGTTGGTAGAAGCATATGGTTTTCATACAAGACAGGCTCTAGCTGATCATCTTGGGGTATCAAAAAGCACTTTGGCCACAAGATATATGAGAGATATTTTCCCTTCTGACTGGGTAATTACATGTGCCCTGCAAACAGGTGCATCTCTAGCTTGGCTCGTTGAAGGGAAAGGGCCAATGTTCGATATCGGGAAAACGGATATTCTGAGGCTAAAAAAGGAAAAAGTAATTGGTGGAAATTTACTAGATTCCGGAACTGTTTATTTTGATAAAACTATATTACCTCTCAACATAACTTCTCCAATTATTTTGGAAGAAGATAACAACTTATATGTTGCTGATAAATCATTCAATGAAATAGTAGATGGACAATGGCTTATTAGCATCGATGGTAAATACAGTATTCGAACTGTTTCTCGCATCCCTAACAACAACATTCGCGTAACAAAAGGCGAAATAACTTTTGACTGCCCAATCGATGATCTGCACTTTACCGCCATCATAAAAAAATCCTTTATATGATAAAAGGGAATTAATAATGACATCAGAAACCTACTCGCTTGTAGATACAGCATTAAAATATGCTTTATGGCCTTTTCTGTTAATTTTAATTATTGTTTTATTTCGCAAACAAATAAAAGAATTTTTAAACACATTAAATTCCGCAAAAAAAGTTAAGCTAGGTGTTGATGGTTTTTCTTTTGAAACAAATACAGACAATCCAATTATAAACAATGAAGTTAATGATGAGAATGGGAAACTAGATCCACCTCCCATTATTAAAGAAAAAGAGATTGAGAAAACTTACTGGTATTTATCTGTAAACGACTTGTTAAAAGACAATAAGATCCAAGAGGCAAAAACTGAGTTTGAAACATTCGTTCGAGAGCACAAGGACACTATTAATTATGATGCCGAGTATGCTTTTTTTTCATATCTTTTATACCAAACAACAAAAGATGAAAACATACTGGATGATTTATTACTGAACATAAAACAGTCCAAAGAGCCAAATATTAAAAAAGAATATGTTAACTCATACATATATTGTCTTAATCTTACACTTCAATACACTAAAGCAATAAGTTTTTTAAAAAAAATAATTTCTGAAACCGATGATTTGAAAATAAACTCGGCGTACATAATTTCACTTTCAAAAATCTACTTATCAAGTCTTGATATAAATAAGGGGGAAAGTGAAATTATAAAACTAATTAGAACTCTTTCCAACGATGATATAGAAAAATTCGAAGATGAACTTTTCCTTGCTTATCTTCAGCTAGCTGAAATTGAGAAAACGAAAGATGACAAAATTAATTATGCCCTGTGTCTCGATAAGGCACTAGAATTTAAACCTTCAAACGAAAGCACTCTATTTTCTGCAGCCTATGAATCCAGTCAGTTGAACTTTTTGGATTCATTGGCTATTTCTAATTATTCTCACCTTGAAAATCTCGCTCCGAAAAATGATGCTGTAATTAACAATCTAGGAGTTGCAGCCAATAAATTAGAACTGAAAATTATAGCGTGTGATTATTATAGAAAAGCTAAAGACTTAAACAGTTCAATTTCATACTCGAACATTGGCTATAAATTATTGGAGGCTGGATGTGCAAAAGAGGCTGAAGAGCTTGCAAGAGTAGCGATCACGTTTGCCAATCCCGACAAAAATAACTATGAATTACTAGCAAAAATAAAAAAAGACACTGAAGAAGAGCATGTTAAATGGCAAAAACACAAAACAAAATCCAATGAAAAACAAAAATTCATTAGAAACTATGTCGGTAGAAAATATAATTCACAAAATCAGTTTCCAACAAATCAACTTTGGATCGATGAAAAAGAAAGACAAGTTAAGATCGCAATTACAGAAAAAAGTATAGCCATTACATGGCAAGATCCAATTAAAGATATTAAATTTTACGGTTCAATTAGCAATACAACTTTAAAAGGAATCTACATTTCATCACCGCTGCAATCGCAAACTCTATTAGGCGGTGGCGATAAAACGATAACCGCTCACTGCGTTGGATATTATGATGAGAAACTATCTCAAATAATTATATCAGCAACAGAGTCTGACAGTGACTTAAAAATAATACTCAAGAAAAATGACAATGTTTGAGTTGCTAATTAACATACATTAACACTGTATACATATCCAGTAAAAATATCCTACTGATGGAGGACATTTTTATGACTGTGCGAAAACTTATCTCAGGTAAATGGATTTGTGAATGCTACCCCGCAGGGCGTAGCGGGAGACGTGTGCGTAAGCAGTTCTCCACAAAAGGTGAAGCTCTGGCTTTTGAAAGGCATGCTATGGCAGAGGCTGAATTGAAGCCTTGGATGAGTGAATCGATTGATCGTAGGACTCTAAAAGACATAGTTGAACTCTGGTACAAACTACACGGTAAATCTCTTTCAGCTGGCAAGCATGTTTATGACAAGCTTCTCTTGATGGTTGATGCTCTAGGAAACCCACTTGCTACGGATCTCACTTCTAAAAGGTTCGCTCACTATCGAGATAAGCGCCTAACTGGCGAAATCTACTTTAGCGAGAAGTGGAAAAAAGGAGCCAGCCCCGTAACAATAAACCTCGAGCAGAGCTATCTAAGTGGTGTTTTTAGCGAGCTTACCCGACTCGGTGAATGGGCTGCGCCAAATCCACTTGAGAATATGCGTAAGTTCACTATCGCAGAAAAGGAAATGGCTTGGCTAACTCATGAGCAAATCACTGAACTTTTGTACGACTGTTCTCGTCAATGCCCTCTGCTTGCATTGGTTGTTAAAATCTGCCTGAGCACAGGAGCTCGCTGGCGTGAGGCGGTGAACCTGACACGCTCTCAGGTCACCAAATATCGGATCACATTTGTTAGAACCAAAGGCAAAAAAAATCGTAGCATTCCAATAAGCAAAGAGCTGTATAACGAAATCATTGCTCTCGACGGTTTTAAGTTTTTTACAGACTGCTATTTCCAGTTTCTGTCAGTCATGGAAAAAACTTCCATTGTTCTCCCTAGAGGGCAGTTAACACACGTTCTACGTCATACTTTTGCTGCACACTTTATGATGTCCGGAGGAAACATACTTGCCCTTCAGAAAATCCTGGGGCATCACGATATAAAGATGACCATGCGCTACGCTCACTAGGCCCCTGACCACCTTGAAACAGCCCTGCGATTTAATCCGTTGGCTACGCTTCCAAATGGCGACAAAGTGGCGGCAGCTATTGGCATTTCTCCGTAATCACCACTCCTTATCACTGACCTAACTCATTGATTAAATTACAAGTCATTATTTTTTCTAACCCATTTACATAAATGGGTTTTTTGTTGCCTGCGTTTAGCCATCCCGGGTAAAACACCGCCTCAGCGCCCCTCTTGCTGCGCCCTCTCCCCCGCCAGCTGCCCGACCATCATGCGGATCGCCGCCTTCGACAGCGGCGCGCGGTCGGTGACAAAGTGCAGGGTCATCCCTTCAATAAAGGCGTCGAGGCCGCGGGCGGTGTCGGGGGCAAACCACTGCTCCAGCGTCTGCTGGCTGCGCCGCATCCAGTTCTGCATCACCGCCTTCAGCGCCGGCTGACTGCTGCAGAACGCGTACAGCTGGTACATCAGCTCCATATTGCGCGCCGTGGTCACCTGGGCGCTGAAGATCAGCTCCGAGATGGCATCGCAGGCTTGTTGCCGGTTCGCTACCCCGGCGAAGCTTTGCTGATACTGCGCAGACATCTCGGCGGTAAACAGGCTGAACGCCTCCTCGATCAGCGCCTCGATGCCGCTGAAATAGTAGGTCAGCGACCCCAGCGGCACATTCGCGCAGGTGGCGATTTTACGGTGCGTCACCGCATGGACGCCGTGCGCCGCGATGGTGTCCAGCGTCGCCTGCAGGATGCGCTCGCGGCGCTGCGGATCGTTCGGTCTACGGGCCATGATTTTCCTCTTCCGGTTTATGTACAAATGTACACATGCTTGCTACTGTTGTCTTCATTCTTCTCCTTTAAGGCGTTTACGGATGACGACGCAATCTTCGCGCAGAGCGCTCCAGCTTCGACTGTGGGCGCTGTTTATGTTCTTTTTCATCCCTGGCTTATTAATGGCCTCCTGGGCCACCCGCACGCCGGCGATCCGCGATCTGCTGGCGCTTTCTACCGCAGAGATGGGCGTCGTGCTGTTTGGCCTGTCGGTGGGGTCGATGAGCGGTATTCTCTGCTCGGCGTGGCTGGTGAAGCGCTTTGGCACCCGCAAGGTCATCCGCACCACCATGTCCTTCGCCGTACTCGGCATGCTAGTGCTCAGCCTGGCGCTGTGGCTTGCCTCCGCCCCGCTGTTCGCCTTCGGTCTGGCCATCTTTGGCGCCAGCTTTGGCTCGGCAGAGGTCGCCATTAACGTCGAAGGCGCGGCGGTTGAGCGGGAGATGAATAAAACGGTGCTGCCGATGATGCACGGCTTCTACAGCTTTGGCACCCTGTTCGGCGCCGGGGTGGGCATGGCGGTGACCGGGTTCGGCCTTCCCGCCGCCCCGCATATCCTGGCGGCCGCGCTGGTGGCCATCCTGCCCATCGCCATTGCTATCCGTGCCATTCCGGAGGGTACCGGTAAAAATGCCGCCGAAGCCGCCCACGGCGAGGCGAAAGGTCTGCCGGTATGGCGCGATGCGCAGCTGCTGCTTATCGGGGTTATCGTCCTGGCGATGGCCTTCGCCGAAGGCTCAGCCAATGACTGGCTGCCGCTGCTGATGGTGGACGGCCACGGCTTTAGCCCCACCTCCGGCTCGCTGATCTATGCCGGCTTCACCCTCGGCATGACGCTGGGCCGCTTTACCGGCGGCTGGTTTATCGATCGCT
>ERZ791937.277-NODE-277-length-12372-cov-29.064789_pt1 | contig 12372 bp, 9 predicted proteins | sample MGYA00510124_ERZ791937 | MGnify/ENA primary metagenome ERZ791937 (study PRJEB30046, sample SAMN00993239) | human gut metagenome | study: EMG produced TPA metagenomics assembly of the A metagenome-wide association study of gut microbiota in type 2...
AGTGTGCTAATGACAGCCAGATAACTGCGCTGTTAAATTACATTTTACTGACTGGCGATGAAGCGCGTTTTAAGAAGTTTATCAGCGAACTTACCCGTCGAATGCCACAACACAGGGAGCGAATAATGACGATTGCAGAGCGAATTTATAATGATGGATGGCTGTTGGGGATGGAAAAGGGGAAAGAAGAAGGGGAACAACGCCTCCTTAGATTGTTGTTGCAGAATGGGGCAGATCCTGAATGGATACAAAAGATTACCGGACTTTCGACAGAGCAAATGCAGGCATTAGAGCAGCCCTTGCCTGAAAGCAAGCGCGATCCATGGATCGAATACTAATCAGAGACGGATGACAAACGCAAAGCTGCCTGATGCGCTACGCTTATCAGACCTACATTTCCTCTGCAATCTATTGAATTTGCGCGGTTTGTAGGCCGGATAAGGCGTTCACGCCGCATCCGGTATGAACGAAGCACACTTTGCCTAAGCCATGCTGGAACGTGGCGATGACCCTGCAAAGATACAACGAGTTACAGGCGATTCGTGAGAGGAAATCAGGTGCTTCGCCACTAATTCGAATTTATTCCATTGCCCGATACACGGCCTCGCCAATTTGCTTTAGTGCTTCGCGATAGGTTTCGCTGAGCGGCAAAGCGCAGTTGATGCGTAGACAATTACGGTATTTGCCGGAAGCCGAGAAAATCGAGCCTGCTGCCACCTGGATATTCATGCGGCACAGCTGCCGCGCAACGCAGACCATATCGACCTGTTCAGGCAATTCTATCCACAGTAAAAATCCGCCTTTCGGGCGCGTAATACAGATTTCGCAGGGAAAATATTCCCGTATCCAGCAGGTATAAAGCGCCAAATTGCGCTGATAGCTCTGCCGCATCCGCCGGATATGGCGATGATAGTGACCTTCCAGCACAAACGTTGCCGCCGCCATTTGCGTGGACGGCACATTAAAGCTGCTGATGGCGTATTTCATATGCATCAGTTTATCGTGATAACGCCCCGGTGCGACCCAACCCACGCGCAGGCCTGGAGCAATACTTTTACTGAACGAGCTGCACAACAACACTCGCCCGTCGATATCCCATGAATGGATGGTCCGCGGGCGCGGATACTCCGTTGCCAGTTCGCCGTAGACATCATCTTCAAAAATCACAATATCATGACGCTGAGCGAGAGAGAGAACGGCCCGTTTGCGTGCGTCCGGCATAATAAATCCCAGCGGATTATTACAGTTTGGCACCAGAATGATGCCTTTAATCGGCCACTGTTCCAGCGCCAGTTCCAGTGCTTCAACGCTGATGCCAGTTTCTGGATCGGTTGGGATTTCAATCACTTTCACGCCCATGCCTCGCAGCATCTGCATCGAACCGTAATAACAGGGAGATTCGACCGCGACAATATCGCCCGGTTTACACACCGCCATTAACGCCAGCGACATCGAGTTATGGCAGCCGCTGGTGATGATGATGTCATCGGCGGTGACCACCGAGCCGCTGTCGAGCATCAGGCGGGCAATCTGCTCCCGCAACACTCGCTGACCGGCTAACAAGTCATAACCGAGAACGGTTTGCAGATTATGCTGCACCACCCGGCTTAGCTCACGCCACAGCGGTTTCAGGCTGGGCGTTTCGACATCCGGCGTGCTTTTGCTTAACGGAACAATGGAATTGTCGCTATGCGCCTCCAGCATATCCAGCACCTGATCCCACTGGGTAATTTCCACCGGGCGCTGCACCGGACGCGTCATCGGCGGTACAGGCGGCTGGGCTTTACGTTGTGCGACAAAATAACCCGAACGCGGCTGCGGAGTGATGAGCCTCATCGTTTCCAGCGTCTGATACGCCTGTTGCACGGTGCTGATGCTGACGCCGTGCTCCTGACTTAAGCTGCGCACCGACGGCAATTTCTCCCCGTGACGATACAGCCCTTGCTCAATCCGCTCGGCAAGCAGAGTTGCCAGATGTTGATAACGCGTCATGCTGTATTCCTTATTTGGACCATACAGAGAGAAAAACCAGTACAGATGAGGCTAAAAAACCGGATGCAGATGCTGTTTTAACCTGTCTGTATGTTAAATAAAACTAATATTTGCATCTGTATTGTGAACTGCCAGAAGACGGATGATGAAGCCTCTGAAAGATGAGGAGGCAGCAGATGGAATTTCACGAAAACAAAGCCAAAACGCCGTTTATCAGACTTGTGCAACTCTGGCAGGCGGTGAGGCGTTGGCGGCGGCAAATGCAGGCCCGACGGGTGTTACAGCAGATGAGTGATGAACGGTTGAGGGATATCGGGTTACGCAGGGAGGATGTGGAGTGAGGGGGCAATTCATCGCGGATAAACAGGATTTCTCTATAACCTCCACAAGGAAGTGGTTATTATTGCGAAATCATCGCTTCACGGAAAGACGTCAGAATGAAAGCTACAGAAGCCCGCCTACTCGATTTTTTAAAACGTTCGCAGCAGTTTGTTATTCCCATTTATCAACGGACTTATTCATGGACAGAACAACAATGTCGGCAACTTTGGGACGACATCATTCGTGCAGGAAAGCGTGACGATATATCAGCGCATTTTATCGGTTCGGTTGTTTATATAGAGCAGGGATTGTATCAGGTTTCTGGTATTTCTCCGTTGCTGGTCATTGATGGTCAGCAGCGGCTGACGACCGCAATGTTGCTGATTGAGGCTTTATCGCGCCATCTTGGCGAAGACGAAGTTTTTGATGGCTTTTCGGCAATGAAATTGCGTAATTATTATTTGCTCAATCCTTATGAGTCCGGCGAGAAAGGTTTTAAATTACTGCTGACCGAGACTGATAAAGACAGTTTACTGGCGTTAATAAAACAAAGACCAATGCCAGAAAACTATTCCCATCGAATAATGGAAAACTTTACTTTCTTTGATGAACAAATTGCCAAACTCGGTGATGACTTGATCCCCTTATGTCGTGGGTTAGCAAAGTTATTAATTGTCGATGTGGCGCTTAATCGTGGTCAGGATAATCCGCAACTGATTTTTGAAAGTATGAACTCCACCGGTAAGGCGTTAAGTCAGGCCGATCTGGTGCGCAATTTTATTCTGATGGGCCTCGAACCAGAGCATCAAACCCGGTTGTATGAAGATCACTGGCGTCCAATGGAAGTCGCTTTTGGTCAGCAAGGTTACAGCGAATATTTTGACAGTTTTATGCGTCATTATCTGACGGTAAAAACGGGGGAGATCCCTCGGACAGATGAAGTCTATGAGGCATTTAAACTCCATGCCCGCAGCCAGAGTGTTGCTGAAAAAGGCGTAGATCGGCTGGTTGAAGATATTCACATCTACGCGGAGTATTACTGTGCAATGGCATTGGGAAAAGAAAGTGACAAATCGCTTGCTACGGCTTTTCAGGATTTGCGCGAGTTAAAGGTTGATGTGGCGTATCCTTTCTTACTGGCGCTTTATCATGACTATAAAAATGACGATTTGTCTCACGAAGATTTCCTGAGCATAATTCGTTTAATTGAATCTTATGTTTTCCGCCGTGCAGTATGTGCGATTCCGACGAATTCTCTTAACAAGACGTTTGCTACTTTTTATAAGGTCATTAATAAAGGAAAATATCTGGAAAGTATTCAGGTACATTTTATGAACCTGCCTTCATATCGTCGTTTCCCCAACGATGATGAATTTAAACGGGAATTAAAAGTTCGCGATCTCTATAACTTCCGCAGTCGCAGCTACTGGTTACGACGACTGGAAAACGATAAACGCAGAGAGCGCGTGGAAGAGTTTACGATTGAGCATATTATGCCGCAGAACGAAAATCTGTCGGCTAAATGGCGTGAAGAGCTGGGAAGCGACTGGCAGCGTGTGCATAAAGAACTGTTACATACGTTGGGGAATCTCACATTAACGCGCTATAACTCCCGCTACAGTGACAGACCTTTCGCGGAAAAACGCGATATTGAAGACGGCTTTAAGCATAGCCCGCTCTATTTGAATATCGGTCTTGGACAGTGCGAAAAATGGGATGAAGCCGCCATTCACGCCCGAGCCGATCGTCTGGCCGATCTCGCGGTTCAGGTCTGGCAAGCTCCTTCTCTTCCTGAAGAGGTTTTAGCTGTTTATCGGGGGCAGCCTGAAAACAAAACCAGTTACAGCCTGAGTGATTATCCTTTTCTTGCTGATGGTTCGCATAGCCGTGTGTTATTCGATCATCTTAGCGATGAAGTTATGCGCCTGGACGCAGGGATCACGCAGGAAGTATTGAAGCTCTATATTGCGTTTAAAGCGGAAACGAATTTTGTTGATGTTGTGCCGCAAAAAAGCCGACTGCGATTGTCGCTTAATATGCAGTTTCATGAACTGGTCGATCCGAAAGGTATTGCCAAAGATGTGACAAATGTTGGGCGATGGGGCAATGGTGATGTGGAAATTGGTTTCAGTGACCTCGCACAACTTCCTTACATTATGGGGTTAATTCGTCAGGCATTTGAAAAACAGATGGAGAGCGCGTTGGTATAACGCAGCGAAAAATGCCCGGTAGTCCTGGCGCTACCGGGTCAATGTATCAGGCGACTTTCTGTTTACCGGTAATTACCCCAATAAAATCCTGCACCTGCTTTTGTTTACGCGCCGACAGCTTGCACACCTGGCGCAGTGACTGCATCAGTTCGCTCTCTTCGGCGGCGGGTGGTTGGGCGGTGAGGACAATACAGCCTTCCATCACTTTGACATCTACCGCCGTGCCGGTGGCAAAACCGGCGGCTTCCAGCCACTGACCTTTCAGGGTGATGGCGGGAATACGGTTGTAATCCGGGTAGCGACTCGCATAACTCACGGTTAATTGACGGTTATTTGCCGGGAAGACTTCTGCTTCGAACGGTTGTGCAATAGAATGCGTGTCAGTCATGATTACTATTCTCTATAAATAGTGATTGTGATTAGCGGTGCGGGTGTGTTGGCGCACATCCGCACCGCGCTAAATACCTGTATATATCATCAGTAAATATGGGGAAAGTCCAGCTAAAAATTAATGAAAATAAGATGGAAGTTAGCGTGAAATATAATTTTTGGTGATGTGAATAAAGCGGCTATTGAGCCGCTTTATTGGTTTTATGAGGGCGAGGAAATTAGTTTATCGCCGCGTCAGTGAGTGCATCTGCAAGGTGCAGTTGGGTTTGTTGGGCGGATTGGATTTGACTCTTTAGAGTTATAAAATAATCCATCATTTCATTTATTTTATCTGTTATTTTTAATTGTTCATGTGTAGTCGGGATAGCTATAGGTGCCATTTTTAAAATATCTTGTGAAATATTCATCTGACTTTCTGCCATGCCAGATTTGGAGTTTTCAAGATATGTTGAAGTAAACCCATAGTTTAGACATAAGGAAATGTATTTCTCGGAGATATCCTCTGATATCAAATGAAATCTGATTATTTTATCTGAAATCATTAAATTTTCTCTTGTTTTTTCAACAAGGCATGAAATACCAACCCGATTTTTAGGACCAGCTCTTGTTATAAGAATATCTCCTGCTTTTACTTCTAGTTGTGGCCTTGGGGCTTTATTTTTAGGGAGCGCCTTGTTTTCGTACTCTCTATATTCAAGAGATTGAACTGCGGTCGTTTTTAACACCCCCCATTCTCCTGGAGCAGCTGGTTCAGAAGAACATGCAGGACTCCACCCAGCATCAATGGAATCAATAAGCTCTCCGAGCCTGCACCATTCCCATCCATTAGGCAGTTCAAACGGTTTTTCCTCGTCGCTAATTGGCGGCAGTGGTTTTTGTTTTTTTATTTTCCCTTCTTTCACCAATTGAGCTTTTTCCTGCGCAATTCGTTTGAGCAGTTCAGAGGCTGGTTCGTCATTCGGATCCTGCGGCACAAGTTTACCCATTACGGCCAGTTGCAGAATGGTCTGTTTTAACGCATCCACGCTGGCTTCGGTGGTAAATAGTGTGTCGAAGTGCTCGTTAATACGCACCCAGTTTTCAGCCAGTTCCTCGGCGTTTTGGCTGTCTGTAAGCGTTCCCAACAGGGTTTCAACCAGTTGCTGATGTGCGTCCAGACTGGTCAGGGATTGTTGTTCCAGTTGGTCGCACAAAGATAATAAAAAAGTAGCCTCTTCCAATAATTGAGCACAGTTTCTCTTGGAGGGCATAGCTACTAATAGCATTTCCAAATTTGATTTGTTTAAATTCTTAATTCCAATACCTTTACCTGAAGATTGTGTTTGCCTTCTGTACAATGGTGTTTTGAGAAAGAATCCGATGAACTCATCGACTATTTTAGAGTATGTTCTGACAACACCGCAGAAAGCACCGAATGTGTAATTTCCATTCTCAAAAAATTGAGCGGCCTTTCCAACAAGTGACTCCGAACCACTAGACATAGCTATTAATACATCCCCCATACGTAAGTATTGTTCAGGGGAAACTAATTCTTCATCAACATAGACAATCGGCTCAAGTAAAATTTCAGATTGGATATTATTCGCCCTAAGAAGGGGGAGCATTCCGTCTTTCTTTATTTCCGAAGATTGAGATTTCCCATATGTCACGCCACGGATAATTTCTGCAATATCCCCCAATCGCACCCACTCCCATCCCTGCGGCAATTCAAACGGCTTCTCTTCCTCGCTAATTTCCGGCAGTGGTTTTTGCTTTTTAATTTTCCCCTGTTTCACCAGCTCTGCTTTTTCCGCCGCAATACGCTTCAGCAGCTCCGACGCCGGTTCATCGTTCGGGTCCTGCGGCACCAGTTTACCGCGCACAGCCAGTTCCAGAATCAGCTCACGTAATTTCTTAATGCCATATAAATCAATTTTTCCGGAACTGCCGCGCCCGGCGGTGGAACGGGTTTGCAACGCCGAGGTCCAGGTTTCCATATGATCAACGATCAGCTTTTCCACACTCATCAGTTAACCTCCTTGCCAGACAGTGCTGCGCCGAGAATATCGCGCAGTTGATTACGCAGCGTCTGGATCTCCGCCTGCTGTTTTGCATACTGCGCTAACAGTTCGTCCGGATCATGGCTGACGGTTTCCGCCTGATGTGGGTTTTTAATATCCAGATTGAAGTTACGCGCAATCACGTCATCAATGCTGACTTTCCACGCTTGCTCATTCTCGACGCGGCTGGCAAAACCATCGGCCTCGTTACCCCACCAGTCGATCTCCGCCTGAAACTCTTCAAACTTCATCGGCTTGGTTTTGCTGTAGTTTTTCACGCCCGCCGGATACGGATGCTCATAGAACCAAATCTCTTTGGTTGGCTGACCTTTGGTAAAGAACAACAGGTTGGTTTTAATGCCGGTATAGGGGTTAAACACACCATTCGGTAAACGCACGATGGTATGCAGGTTGCACTCTTCGGTAAGTAGCTTTTTGATTTTGGTTTTAACGCCTTCGCCAAATAGTGTGCCATCCGGCAATACCACCGCCGCACGACCGTTTTTCGCCAGTACTTCCACAATCAGTTGCAGGAACAGATCCGCCGTTTCGCGGGTTTGCATCTCTGCCGGAAAGTTCTTCTCAATACCGTCTTCTTCCGTGCCACCAAACGGCGGGTTGGTAACAATGACATCCAGTTGTTCATCCCAGGAGGAAAGCGGTTTGTTCAGGGTGTTGTCGTGACGAATTTGTACCGGTACTTCAATGCCGTGCAGCAGCATATTGGTGGTCGCCAGCAGGTGCGGAAGCTGTTTTTTCTCAACACCGTGGATCTGTTGTTGCAGCGTCTGATGATCGGCGACGCTCTTCACGTATTTGTTCTTTACATGATCAAATGCGCAGGCAAGAAAACCGCCCGTACCACAGGCCGGGTCCATAATGGATTCGCCGAGTTTCGGATCAACGCGATCCACCATAAAGCGAGTGACGGCGCGTGGAGTATAGAATTCGCCAGCATTGCCCGCAGATTGCAGATCTTTAAGGATCTGTTCGTAAATATCACCAAACAGATGGCGTTCGCTGGCGCTGGTAAAGTCAATTTCGTTCAGCTTGTTGATCACCTGACGCAGTAGCGTACCGTTTTTCATATAGTTATAGGCATCGCTGAACGCCTGCTTCACCACGTAGCCGCGTGGGTTTTTATCGATAGGCGCAGTGAGGTTTTTCAACGCCGGGAACAGATCATCATTAACGAATTCCAGCAGGGAATCACCGGTAATGCCCTGCGCGTTTGCGGCCCAACTGCGCCACAAATAACGCTGTGGGATCGGATATTGATAGTTATCCTGCTCCAGTTCCAGCGCCTCTTCCTGGGCATCGAAGATTTTCAAAAACAGCAGCCAGGAGAGCTGACCGAGACGCTGCGCATCGCCGTCCACACCGGCATCTTTGCGCATAATATCTTGTAATGATTTGATTACTGAACTGATAGACATGTTGTATTCCATGAAAAACAAGGCCTTCTGCAACATGATGGTTGCAGAAGGCGCAAAAGAGAGTTGTTAAGCAGAGCGGGGCGGTAATTGGTAGATTTCGTTTTCCAGCTCGCTGAGCGCCTGATTATACCCGTTACGGTCGCCAAATCCGGTTTTAATAATCTCCGGTAAGGTGCCCATGCTGTCGAATGGTTTAAGTTTCAGCACCTGAATACTTTCGATCTCCTGTACGCCCGCATCGGCGTATTTATCCAGCAGATTATCGAGCACGGCTTGCGCTGCTTCAGAGTATTTTGTGAAGTAGTTCCGCTTGCGCACGTTCTCGGCGCGCTCTTTGCGGGTTAACGGCGGCTGACCATACACTACGTGGCAAAGCATGTCGAACGGGTCGAGATCTTTACCGACTTCTTCTGCCAGTATTTCCCAGATAATCCCCTGTTGCTCCAGCTCGTGAATGATCGCTTCTTTCCGATCGGCGTCCTGCCACTTGCGGGTAAAGTCATCCAGCGAGGCATATTCTTTGAGCAGTGTTTTGCGGGTGTAATCTTTAAAGGATTCGGTAACCAGTTTACCGTCGGCGTCGTAATACTGAACGCGCTGTGCAATAACGCCCACCGCTACACCGTTGACGTGAAACTTGCGGATTTTCTTCTCGTCTTCTTCCGGAAGTGGGCCGACATCATCGGTATCGGTAACCTGGTATGGTGGCGCAGGCGGTTCATCAACGCCTGTTACCTGTTCTTCGTCATGTTCGCTGATTTCTTCGAGTTTCTCTTCAAAATCAGATTCTGGATCGGCGATATCCTCTGGTGTGGTATCCATGACTTTTTCGGGAATGCCATCGAAACGCTCATCGGCAAACAGTTCGGTGGCTTTTTTAAAGTCGAGGATGGTAAACCAGAGTTTGCCGTAACGTTCGTCGATGCGTGTACCACGACCGATAATCTGCTTGAATTTGGTCATCGACTGGATGTTCTGGTCCAGTACTACCAGTTTGCAGGTTTTAGCATCCACACCGGTGGTCATCAGCTCTGAAGTGGTCGCGATAACCGGGTACGGTTTTTTCGGGTTGATGAAGTTATCCAACTGAGCTTTGCCAATTTCATCATCGCCGGTGATTTTCATGACGTATTTGTCGTTCTTTTTCACCTGCTCCGGGTTGAGATTAACCAGGGCGCGGCGCATACGTTCTGCATGATCGATGTCGTTACAGAAGACGATGGTTTTATCCATCGGATTGGTGCGCTTGAGGTAGTCGGTAATGGTTCTGGCAACCAGTTCTGTGCGTTCGTCGATTACCATCGTGCGATCGAAATCTTTCTGGTTATAGATACGATCGTCGATCACTTCGCCGTTTAAGTCAGTTTGCCCTTTGGTTGGGCGCCAGCCTTGCAGATCAACATCAATATCAACACGGACAACTTTATAAGGGGCGAGGAAGCCGTCTTCGATCCCTTCTTTTAGCGAGTAGACGTAAACCGGATCGCCGAAGTAATCCGTGCTGGAGACTTCATGCGTCTCTTTTGGCGTGGCGGTTAAGCCAATTTGGGTGGCGGAACTGAAATAATCAAGGATCTCTCGCCAGGCGCTGTCTTCGGATGCGCTGCCGCGATGGCATTCGTCGATCACGATCAGATCGAAGAAATCTGGTGCGACTTGTTTAAACGCTTTTTGGTCTTCCTCCGGGCCAGTTATAGCCTGATAGAGCGCGAGGTGAATTTCATAAGCGGGATCAATGGTGCGTCCGCTGACTTTAGTCATTGCCGTACCAAATGGCTGGAAATCATTATTTTTGGTTTGGTCGACCAGAATGTTGCGATCGGCAAGGAACAGAATGCGTTTTTTATTTTTTGATTTCCACAGGCGCCAGATGATCTGGAATGCGGTATAGGTTTTCCCTGTTCCGGTCGCCATGACCAGCAGAACGCGGTTTTGCCCGTTGGAGACGGCTTCAATGGTTTTGTTGATTGCCTGAAGCTGGTAATAACGTGGCGATTTACCGCTGCCATCGTCGTAATAGTCCTGAGTAATCACCGGAAGCTGAGCTTGTGTGTATCCTTTCCAGAGGCAGAATTTTTGCCAGAGTTCAGCGGGGGAGGGGAAGTCATCCAGCGTTATTTGCTTTTCAAGGCATTCACCTTCGGCTGCGGTGGCATCGCGGAAGATAAAGCCATCCCCGTTGGTGGCAAAAACAAAAGGAACGTCCAGCAGGCGCGCATATTCAATGCCCTGTTGCATCCCTTTGCCAATTTCATGTTTGTTGGCTTTTGCTTCAATCACGGCTAAGGGAATGCCAGGTTTGTGATACAGCACGATGTCAGCAGATTTTACCGTTCTGCGTGCCGCAACTTTACCACGTACGATGACTTTACCGTCCCGGAGTTTGACCTCCTGTCTGATTTGCGTTGTGTTGTCCCAGCCTGCATTGAGAATGGCTGGCATAACGCATTTGGTAATGATGTCTGCTTCCGTCAGGTTACTTAGGTTCAGTTCCGCCATGGGGTGTTCTCATCTAAATGCGATGCGCAAATTCTACACAGAAAAATAGATGAATTCATCTGTTCAAAGAGTATTATCAGCGTTAAGTCACTGTTTTAAAGGTATTCTTGAGTTTCATCAATAGTAGGATAAGGATTCATATGGAGAATGTTCGGTTCTTGCAAGGAGTGAAACAATATTTTTGTACTAAGGCATTAGATGTCATTCTGCTAATTTATCTACTCCTTGGTTTTATACTTCTCCCTTATAAATATCTGTGGAAAGATATTGTTTTATCTCTGTGCTTTGTTGGTATTCTTCTTTATGCATTAGTGGAAGAAAATCGCATTACAGAATATATGGGGTATTTTGTCAAGTTCAGTAATAAAAACAGTTTGAATAGTTGTGCTGCCTGGTGTTCGCTTATTGCATGGTTTATATTTTTGTTTTTTGTGCTTTCAATTAATATTTTTCCAGTCAGTGTCTCTGTATCCGTTTTTAGTGCTTTTTCAGTATTTGTTTTTCTGGGAGGTGTTTTTATTATATTAGAGTTGGAATTTAAAAATAATAAAAAATTAATGATTATTAGGTCTATGACTTTAGCTGTCATACCAATTATATATTTATTCTCAAGTAGTTTTTCTTCCAGTTTATTTTTAAGTTTGAGTAATCTAAATATCACACTATCACCATGGGTTGAGTATTTCTGGAAAGGGATGGCTTTTTTGTTAATTTTCTTCATGTTGATGCAACTTATTATCTATTTTGCTTTTTTAACTCTGGGGACTAAATTAAGTGTGTATAGGTTATTTATACTTGCCGGAGCATTTATAGCATCTACTATTTTAGTAGTTTTTGCTTCAAAAAATGTAGAGAATATTTCGTACTACGTTTTAAAAAGCACCATAGATTTTGAATGGCGCAGTCAGGTTAAATGTGGAGAGTTGAATATTTCACGTCCGGATGAAAGATATTTCGGGTTTAATACCGATAAATATACTGTATTTTATTCCAATAGAGAGGGTAAATGGGGGTTCAATGAGTTGAAGTGTAAGAAAGGTTCTGACAGGAGAGATGCATATTCCATTGAGAATGTCTCAGAATATAACGTGCCTGGATGGCTGAAATAAGTCATCTTTATAATTAAATCGTAAAGGTTCTGGTCATAAATGAGCATGGTTAAACATAAACGGGGCACACTCTACACACTTGATGTGCAGCAAGAAGCTGAACTCATGGCTTTGGTTAATAAATCCGACGAAGACATTGATTACAGCGACATTCCTGCTTCTGGTAGCGAAGCATGGTCTGACGCCAAACGCGGCAATTTTTTGCCAGATCCAGGTATTCACGCGCAATAAAACTTAGCGGAGGGGAGCACGTCGTTCTGTTTCCCCCCTCACTGCTAAATGGGGCATTGAGCTGCTTTACACTCAACCTTTCACGATTACTTCCTCAACCCCGCAAACGCCGCCCGAATCTCATCCTCCGGCAACTGAATCCCGA
>ERZ791937.285-NODE-285-length-12076-cov-3.640629_pt1 | contig 12076 bp, 10 predicted proteins | sample MGYA00510124_ERZ791937 | MGnify/ENA primary metagenome ERZ791937 (study PRJEB30046, sample SAMN00993239) | human gut metagenome | study: EMG produced TPA metagenomics assembly of the A metagenome-wide association study of gut microbiota in type 2...
GACTCTGGAAGACGCCGCCGCCCACGGTCTGAAGATCGTGCACGAGCTGCGTGTGAACGCCCGTGTTGCGGGTCCGCGCCTCGGCAAGCAGGTGCAGTTCGCCATCAAGGCCTCCAAGTCCGGCGACTGGCATGTCGATGCTGCGTCCGGTGCGCCGGTGGTCTCCACGCCGTCCGGCGACCTTGCGCTGGTCGAAGGCGAGTACGAGCTGATCAACCGTGTGGAGGAGGAGAACGCCACCGTGGCCGCCGCTTCGGTCTCCGCCGCTCTGCCGACCGGTGGCTTCGTGATCCTCGACACCGCGCTGGATGACGACCTGCTGGCTGAAGGCTACGCCCGCGACGTGATTCGTTCTGTGCAGGACGCACGTAAGGCTGCCGATCTGGACATCGCGGACCGTATCGCCCTGGTGCTGACCGTGCCGGCCGCCAATGTGGCCAAGGTCGAGCAGTTCCGCGACCTGATCGCCCACGAGACGCTGGCTACCTCCTTCGAGGTGAAGGAAGGTGCCGAGCTGGCCGTGGAGGTCGCCAAGGCGTGAGGTCGTAATGTATTTAGTGCTCGCGGAGATTTTGGGTTGGCCAAGATTTCTGCGAGCACAAGTCATCTGATGGTGCCGTGCTCTGAATCTGTGGGGATGCCCTGGCGAAAGGCCGGGAACCTTCCACCAGACCAAAAGGTTTAAAGGGTGGAGGGCACCGGCCTTCCGACCTTTATTATTGCATGACTACGAGTTTGCCCTGCATACGCGGGGATGATCCGTTGATAGGGAGGAATGAAAGTTCTTCTGCTGATGGATGCCCCGCATTCGCGGGGGTATTGAATGAGAGTTGACATATAAAGGTGTTATCTTGTATGCTTTATATCAGTAAGTTGATTGGGAGAAATGAATGTCTTCCCAGCACTTCTCGTAATATGCAGCACGATTGAGGAGGGAATGATATGGCCACTCATTTTCCGAAGGGCAAGACGGCGTTGTCGCCGGAGGCTCTATCGATTTGGGCGAAAACGGCATTTTACGGGCGCACGGATGACGACAGCTATCTGCAGTTGTGGCAGCATTTGGAGGACACAGGTGAGGTTGCGCTGCATGTATGGGATGATTTCGTCTCCGATAACATCAAGGAGCTGTTGGCTGAGGATATTGGCGATCGTGAAGTTGCGAAGGAACTATATCAGTTCATTGCTGCGATTCATGATATTGGTAAAGGGGCTCCGTCATTTATCGTGCAGAGCACCAAATTCGCTGACAAGGTGAAGCAGACCAAGCTGTCCATTAAGGCAATCGTCGGCAAAGATCCGATGCGTTCGGAGTATCGGCATGAGCTCGTCGGATATGCAGCTGTGATCGAGTGGTTCTGCAGCCAGGGGTTCCCGGTTGAGCCGGGGACGTTCGCCTACGGTGTTGCATGCGTTGTAGCAGGCCATCATGGTAAGTCCCTGACCGACGATAAACAGGCACTGGTCGATCCTTCACAACGAGGAAAAAGCTTCCGCAGGGAAACGTTCATGGGAGATAAGGCATGGACCGCGATTCGTAATGAGTTGCTGGATTGGGTCTCGGATACGTTGCATGCTCAGCCGATTCTCTATACACTACGCAACCGCTCCTTGCGCAGACGTACGCAGATACTGCTGACATCAATGGTGGTCATGGCCGATTGGATCGCCAGCGATAGCAGACTGTTCCCTCTCAATCAGGGTCCTGTGGACGAACAGGTCTTTGATGCGAGGCGACGGGCGGACAAGGCATGGCGCATGTTGAGGATTCCCGGGCCATGGACCCCGCTCGCAACGGGGGAGTCTCCCGATGAGATGTTCGCCGAGCGCTTCTCCATTCCCGGAGCGCGTATGCGTCCGATGCAACGTGAGGCGGCCCGTCTGGCCAGGACCATGGAGTCGCCGGGATTGATGATCGTCGAAGCCAATATGGGCGAAGGCAAAACTGAAGCGGCATTGATTGCGGCGGAAATACTTGCCGCACGATTCCACTGCGGAGGCATCTATTACGCACTGCCCAGTCAGGCGACCGTCAATGCGATGTTCACACGTGTGTTGGACTGGGTGGGGCATTTACCGGCCGATGAACGGGGACAGATCGGTTCGCTATTCTTGGCCCACGGCAAGAACGAGCTCAACGACGAGTACGAGCATCTGCGTGAACAATGGTTCGACAACGGCGGAGAGAGACTTGACACCGAAATGGATTTGTCTGAGCCATCTGTCGGGTCCGTCGATGCCGAATGCGACGAGAACGGCCGGTATGGGAAGTATCGTGCATACGACGACCATTCGACCATGCAGGCTGTCGTCAACTCATGGCTGACTGGCCGGCGGCGAGGCAATCTGTCCGACTTTGTTGTTGGCACCATCGATCAGGTGCTGATGGCCGGACTACGTAGCAAATATGTTGTGTTGCGGCATCTAGCGCTCGCTGGCAAGGTTGTGATTCTGGATGAGATTCATTCCAACACCGCCTATATGAATGTGTACATGGAGACGGTACTGTCTTGGCTGGGTGCCTACGGCGTACCGGTCATCATGCTCAGTGCGACACTGCCGCAGGAAAAACGCCAGGCTTTTCTGGATGCCTACAGGAATGGGGCATCGGCCGCTTCCAAAGTGGAGGCGGAACCAGTCAGGCCTTCGAAGTATGCTTTGTCGCTTCCGGCAAGGATTCCCTTGCCGTCGAGAATCCCGCCGGTATCTGCTGAGAATATCGCGCCGCCGCGGCGTATCCCCCTGAGGCAGAGGAAGGATGCGGTACAGAACAATGATGAGGTCTCCGTCGAACCAGATCTGCGGTATCCGCTGATTTCGGTCGCTACGGCGAACGGTGTTCCTATTACGGCGGCACCTGAACCATCCGGCCGTGCCACCGACATCGAAGTGTCACTGATAGACGACGGTGACGAGACGCTCGTTTCGTTGCTGAGGAAAAATCTCCGCGATGGTGGATGCGCGGTCATCATCCGCGATACAGTGAGCCGTGCTCAGGCTACCTATCAGATGCTACTTGAGACGATGGGCGATGATATGGACATCATGCTGGACCATTCCCGGTTCCTGGCTGTCGATCGTGCCCGCATCGATCGGGAACTTATCGACCGATACGGCAAACACGGTTCTGTGGAAGGTCGTTCTGGCATCGTCGTGGCCACGCAGGTTGTGGAGCAGTCGCTTGATGTGGACTTCGACCTGATGATTACCGACATCGCGCCGATCGACCTGATTCTGCAACGTGCGGGACGTCTCCACCGTCATCATCGTGGAGACGGGGAAAACCTGCGTCCGGAACCACTACGACAGGCACGACTGGTAATCACCGGGGTCAGTCAGTGGAATCCTGATGTGCCGCCACAGTTCTCGGCTGGTGTGGACAAGGTATACCAGCCGTATTTGCTGATGCGTTCGCTCGCGGTGCTGAACATGGAACCGGGAGCGGTTCGAAAGCTGAACATTCCGAGTGACATTCCCCGACTGGTGCAGACAGTGTATGGGAGGAAGATGGTATGTCCGGAATCATGGCAGGATGGCAATCACGGAGAGTGCGCGGCGAAGGAGCGTTTGGAATCCGATCGGCACAGCAGTGAGACAATGGCTGAGAGCTTCAGAATTTTCAATCCACAGCGCATGCAGGATGCTTTCGACATCAACAATTGGCTCAAGGTCGCCATGACCGACCCTGATACTCCTGGTAAGGCGAACGAACGCAAGGGCCGTGCCGGCGTCCGTGAGAGCGAGGACTCGTTCGAAGTCATCGTGTTGCAGCAACGGAACGGCGAACTCATGTTGCCATCTTGGTGCGGATTCGACGAATCGGAGCGGATGCTCCCGACCGGTTTCGGTGTCCCGACCCGACAACAGGTGCGAGACATACTGTCATGTACCATCTCTCTGAGTCGGACTTCCCTGAGTTATATGAACCTCGATGACGTTATCGCGGCCTTCGAACGAGCCACACCGGACCGTTGGTTCGACTACATGCAATTGGAACGTGGTCTTGCAGGGCAATTGATGATCGCTCTCGACGAGAATGGAACCGCCGTCTATCAAATCCCTGAATGGGATGCAAATGGTGCGAGAATTGGTACTAGGACATTGACGGTCCGCTATTCAACGAGGAAGGGATGGCAAACAGATGCCAGCAAATGATATCTCATTCAATCTGATGGACCGTCCATGGATTCCAGTGACGATGACCGATGGTTCATTCCTCCAGCTGTCTATCAAGGAGGCCTTTGCGCAGGCGAATGAAATCCGCAGCATCGATGGTGATATCCCATTGCAACGTTTTGCGCTGTGCCGTTTGCTTCTTGCAATCATCTATGGAACGTTCGGCCATCTTCGCGGTTCTGGTATTACGGACTGGAAGACCCTGTTCAACGATGGTGTTGAAACCCGAAATGCTTGTGATGCGCTGATGGATTATTGCGACTATTACAGGAACCGGTTCGACCTATTCGACGATACGGCACCGTTCTATCAGGTCGCCGGTCTGCACACCGCGAAGAACGAGGTCTCCGGACTGGAACGTCTCGTGCTAGATGTGCCCAATGGCGAGAAGTTCTTCACCACACGCAGTGGTGAGGGTCTTGCCACGATGGGCGTCCCGGAGGCGGCTCGATGGCTGGTGACGTTGCAAGCGTTTGACCCGTCCGGAATCAAATCAGGGGCGGTGGGAGACCCACGCGTCAAAGGCGGCAAAGGTTACCCCATCGGCGTGGCATGGGCAGGGCATCTGGGTGGGGATCTCATTGAAGGTTCTGACCTGTGGAAGACGCTGATACTCAATTATGCCAGCGCCGACGTGTTCGACGCCGGCGATGGTGGTGCGGCCTGGTCTGTTGAAGATGACGCCCCGATCTGGGAACGCCAGCCATTGACCGAGCAGGCTGAACCGGGATTTGACCAACCGATGGACCGGACAGGCGAAGCTGGTAGCTTCATTGGGCCAGCTTCCTTGTTGACATGGCAGTCCCGACGTGTGTTGCTCGCTCATGACGGTGAGACCATTACTGGGGTGCTCATTTGCAATGGCGACAGGTTGAAGCCTCAGAACGCGCATCGATACGAGACGATGACCGCCTGGAGACGCAGTAACGCTCAGGAGAAGACGTTGAAGATGCCGCTGGTCTACATGCCGCGCAAGCATGATCCCGCACGGGCACTGTGGCGCGGATTGCCGACCTTGGTCGCCGATGAACAAGCAGGGAAAGAGCACAGAGAAGGGCCTTCCGAATCACTGCGTCCTCTTACGTTGCGATGGTTGGACAAAGTCAAGATTGGTGATTTTCCAGTCCGGCTGCATTCGTTCGGTGTCGAATACGGCAGCAACGAAGCCGTGGTCGACACCACTGTGGACGATGTACTCGATTTGAATCTGACGGTGCTATCCTCGCAGCATCCTGAATTGGGAGGAGTCGTCCGCGATGCGGTTGGTATGGTGGATACCGGTGTGCAGGAGTTACGAAATCTGGCGGGGAACATAGCTATCGCTGCTGGATTGCCAGTAGACGGACCACGAGCTCGGGCCGCGGACGCCGGGTACACTGCTTTCGATAGCGCATTTCGACAGTGGGTGCAAGGACTTGACTCCGATACCGATACGGAAGATGTCCGGCAGCAATGGAGCATGATTGCACGGCGCATCCTGTTCCGGCTCGGAGACCAGATCGCCGCTCAGGCATCCTCCCGTGCGATCGTTGGCCGTGACGTCACCCGCAGAAACCCGAAGACCGGCGCATCGACGACCACACATTACTGCGTGGCGCTTGCCGAAATCTGGTACCGAGGGAAGATCAACAAGCTTATCCCCGATGTCCCCAACGAAGGAGAGAACGAATAATGGAACAACATATGGAGCAATCCGGTCAAGGCAAGCCTTCGACCATACGGCTCACGCCGCTTGGCATATGGGTGTCGGGGCGAGTGCGTCGGCTTGCCAACGGCAGTGGCAGTGAGAAAGGGTATTTGGGCGACAGCGCCTACGCGACCGCAGCCATAGCCAAGCTCAGACACAGCGTCGGACATGAAATCGGAGATGCTCCCGATGTATTCGCATGGACTCTGCCGGATACGGAGGATTGCGAGATCAGGGGATACGATTCCACCAATTCCGGTACGCCAACGCCGCAAGAACATGCCATCTATGCGGCTGTCACGCTATTTGCGCTGCATCAACAGTCGATTCGTGATATGTCGATGCACACCGATGCAGGGGTTTCGCTTGGCTTTGCGGTAGGCCGTATGGCATACGACAATTTCAATGAGAACGGCATCCGTGGCATGTTCGACCGGCTGCAGACCGCCAACAGCTGGAAGGAACTGACACGACATGCGCGAGGCCTGATTCGACTACTCCGACGCGAGCGTATCGCCATTAATTACGGGATGCTCGCTCAGGACTTGGAAGGACTGCGTTCCGGACGGGCGCGAGCCAATGCGGTTCGACTGCGATGGGGACGTGACTTCCAGCGAGGCTATGGGGCCGCGAGGACCAGTGATAATCCGAATGGTTAGTTCAGTGCTCTGAACCTTGATTCATCTCTATTCATCTACCGACTTATTGACCCATGACGTCTTCACATCGACGTCTTGTATATAGACAATCCGGCAGCAAGTGCCGTCGTTTCCGGAAAGGAACAATACATCATGTCAACTATCAATCGCACTATCATCGAAATCCACGCGCTGGAAACCACCGCCGCCGGCAACCTCAACCGTGATGATACAGGCAGCCCCAAAACCGTGGAATACGGTGGAGTAACCCGAGCTAGGGTCTCTAGTCAGGCTTGGAAGCGGCCGACGCGCGAATTGTTCAAGGAACTGGTTGACCCGAACGATCTGGGAGTGCGCACCAAGCGCGTCGTGGAGGAACTAGCGAGCCGTATCCTCGAACGCCGTGGAGATCTGGGTGAGGATCAGGCAACTGATCTCGCCGAAACCGTATTGCAGGGCGGTGCCGGTATCAAGCTGGAAAAGCCTCGCAAGAAAAAAGGTGACGAGACTGATGATGATCGTGCCAAGCAGTCTCAGTATCTGCTGTTCTTAGGCAATCGTCAATATGGCCAGTTGGCGGATATTGCCATCGAAGCGGCTGACACCGAGAATCCGACCAAAACGATTAAAGGTGACAAAAAGCGCATCAAGCAGATTGTATCCAATGACCGTTCCATTGACGTGGCGTTGTTCGGCCGCATGGTTGCCGATGACACGAATTTGAATGTGGATGCCTGTGCTCAGGTGGCGCACGCAATCAGCGTGCAAACGGTCGAGCCCGAATCTGATTTCTTCACCGCGGTGGACGATAATCAGCGCAACGGGGGAGAAGATGAGGCGGGCGATGCCGGAGCAGCCATGATGGGACAGATTGAATTCAACGCCGCCACTTTCTATCGGTACGCGAACGTAGACGCCAACCGGCTGCAGGACCGGCTGGGCGATGTCAACGCCACGGCAAAGGCAGTCTCCGCATTTGCGCAAGCATTCCTGACCAGTGTGCCGCAGGGCAAGATTAATACTTTTGGACAGAATGTTCTGCCGGATCTCATCGTGGTCAATCTGCGCGATACGCAGGCGGTGAACTTGGTTGGTGCTTTTGAGCGGCCTGTCGTACCGGATTATGTGCAGCATGCGACTGAGGCTCTGGTGCGGCGCCAACAGGACCTGGACAAGGCCTATGGCATCACACCGGTGAAGACCTGGGTCGTACGTATCGGCGACGACACCGCGGCTGCGGATGCTTTGGTCGACGGTAAAACCACGTCGCTGCGTGACCTGGTCGCCGATGTTGAGCGAACCGTCGCGGATCGTCTGACTCAGGAGTGAACGAGCCATGTCAGTTTTACTGATGCGATTGGCTGCACCCATGCAGTCGTGGGGGGCGCGAAGCCGGTTCACCCGGCGCGAAACCGAAGCATGGCCCACCAAAAGCGGCGTCATCGGCATAATCGCCGCAGCGCTAGGAATCGGGCGCGACGAATCGCTTGAACGGTTCGACGGGCTACGGTTTGGTGTGCGTGTAGACCAACCGGGCACCGTCATGAGCGATTATCAGACGGCCCGTACCGATGACGGGGACATGCTTCCTCTGTCGCGCAGATACTATCTGCAGGATGCGGTGTTTCTCGCTGGGCTAGAAAGCACCAATCGTGCTGAGCTTGAACGATACCGGTTTGCACTGGCGTCCCCGTACTACCAACTGTTTCTTGGCAGAAGATCGTGCCCGCCAGACGGTCCTGTGCATGCGTGGATATCGGACGCTGGGTTAGAGGATGCACTGCGGCAGGCTCCATGGCAAGCCACGGAACGATACCAGTATCGGGTGATGCATAGATTGACCTTCGGCAAGCCGGACTTCTTGCCCGTCATCGTGGAACCATTGCCCGGGGAGGGAAGTCAGCTGGGATTCGTGGATGAGCTTATGGATGAGCCGGTGAGTTTCAGCCAGCAGAAACGGCTGTGGAAGCCGCGGCGATACATGCGACTCGATGATGGAGCGTCGCCTCGCCCTACTGTTCCCGAACTAGGGCCCGCGGATGGCGACGATACGTGTCCGAGTGAATCCGAGTCGGTGCTCGATGACGACGCATTCTTCGATGCGGTGGCAAATGCAGAAGAGGAAGAGGAACGATGACAATATTCACCAGAGCCATGATTGACCCGAGGCATCGTCTTGCGATGCGAGCGTTGGCGTCACTGGAGAGGATGCACGCTATCATTGCTAGGGCTACCGATGGTGATACCGACTCATCCCGAGTATTGTGGCGGCTTGACCCGGGACGTACCGGGCAACCGAGTCGACTGTATATCGTCTCCCCGAATGTCCCGGATGCGGAAATTCTGCGTCAGGAACTTGGAGTTGGAACTGTCGATATTTCGACATGCTCATATGAACCGTTCCTGTCGAGATTGGAATGCGGGCAGGAATGGGGATTCCGTCTCAAGGCGAATCCGACACATTCCGAGCTGTCCGGAGATCCGGGTAAACGCGGCAAGCGCACGGGCATCATCAGGGCCGAAGAACAGCAAGAATGGTTGTTCCATCAGGCTCGGCGTGCCGGATTCCATATGCCGATCAATAGGCTTGAGCTACCTGAGGTATTAGTTAGACATTCGGTTCGGGAGAAGTTCAGACGTAAGGGCTCGACAGTTACATTGACTTCGGCCACCTATGATGGCGTACTGGTTGTGGATGATCCGGACTTGCTTCGACGGTCGTTGATCGAGGGGATCGGACGTGCTAAAGGCTATGGATTCGGTCTTTTGACATTGGTGCCCTTGGCTGACGATCATCGCAAGGAGCCTCGGTCATGAGCGGCATACCTGGTGTTCGACCACCTGAGTTGCAGTCGTTGCTCCGCGTGCAAGATCGTTTGACATTTCTGTACGCGGAGCATTGTGTAGTCAATCGTGCCGACAATGCTGTGACAATAACTGATGCACGAGGAACGGTGCATGTGCCCGCCGCGACGTTGAGCGTACTGATGCTAGGACCAGGTAGCAACATTACTTATGCCGCTATTTGTCTGTTGGCCGAGTCGAGATCCACATGCATATGGGTGGGAGAGCATGGTGTTCGCTACTACTGTCACGGGGCCTCTCTCGCGCAATCCACGAGATTGTTGGAAGCGCAGGCCAAGTTGGTGTCTTCCGAGCGCACCCGTGTGAAAGTGGCTCGGAAGATGTATGCGATGCGGTTTCCTGATGAATCAACTGATGGTCTTACCATGCAACAACTACTTGGTAAAGAGGGAACACGAGTTCGCCGAGCGTATGAGCGAGAATCAAAACGTACCGGGGTAATATGGTCAGGGCGATCGTACAAAGTCACGGATTTCGATGATGCGGATGAGGTGAATCGTGCGTTGTCTGCTGCTAATACGTCTCTGTACGGTGTGGTGCATGCAGTTATCGTTGCTCTTGGGTGTTCTCCTGGATTGGGGTTCGTTCACGCAAGAAATGAGCGAAGTTTTGTCTATGACATTGCAGATTTGTACAAAGTGGATATCACGATTCCTCTGGCATTTGATTTAGTGGCACAGCAAGTTGATGATGTATCCGTCGCGGCTCGTCGAGGCATACGAGACAGAATGAAAGATGGGAAATTTATGCAACGTTGTGTGAAGGATATACGTTCGTTGTTATTGACTCCGGATGAGGCCGAATCGGATTCTCCGGAAGTTGAAGATATTACGACGCAGTTGTGGGCTGGGGCTTCGGGATATAGAGCGAGCGGCAAAAATTACTCAGTCGAATCGGACATGTTCATCAATGATGATGGGGATTTGCATGTAGATTTTGACGTGGAAGATGGCGAATTCTAGTGCGGACGATATGCCAGTATAAGATATAGGACAATCGAGCAAACAAGCAGAAGCATAGGGGCTCATAATGATTGTTATCGTACTTACAGTGTCCCCTCCGAAGCTGCGTGGACACTTGACACGTTGGCTGTTTGAGGTATCCCCTGGTGTCTATGTAGGCAAAGTTTCTGCTCGTGTTCGGGAGCTGCTGTGGCAGCAGATATTGGAGAATATTGGCGAAGGGCGTGCCGTCATGGTGTACTCTTCCAATAACGAACAAGGTTTGGACTTCAGAACACATGGGCAAGAATGGGAGCCAGCGGATTATGATGGATTAAAGCTGATTATGCGACCAAACTCAAGTCAAAAGCAGAAGCGTAATGGAGTTTTGAAAACCAAGAAAAAGACTGGTTGGAGTAGTGCCTCTCGATATAGGCGTTTTGGCCGATGACTGGAGGCAGGAACAATAGTACGAAGATTGGAGCCACTGTGCGAATCCAATTATTGAGGGTCCAGCGCTCAAGAGTTTTCGCATAAAATCGGACTGTTTGCCCCGCATGCGCGGGGATGATCCGTACTGGAGCACCTGTGCTTTGTACTGGTCGGGGTTTGCCCCGCATGCGCGGGGATGATCCGCTCTGCAAAATGTTCGATGGACGTAAGGCGCTGTTTGCCCCGCATGCGCGGGGATGATCCGAGGGAAGTTGTAGCGGCTTGTAGTAGGCGAGAGTTTGCCCCGCATGCGCGGGGATGATCCGTACGAGGCCGACCACATGTTTCAGGCGAAGGCGTTTGCCCCGCATGCGCGGGGATGATCCGCGTATAGGCCGGTTCCTCGCAACACAGGCAGGGTTTGCCCCGCATGCGCGGGGATGATCCGACCACAGCGGACAATGCGCTCTCATTGGCGCAGTTTGCCCCGCATGCGCGGGGATGATCCGCTTTTTGACGTGGTGGTGCTGGAATTGTCCGAGTTTGCCCCGCATGCGCGGGGATGATCCGCAACAGAGATGATACACAATGACAGAACAGGAGTTTGCCCCGCATGCGCGGGGATGATCCTGGTTTTGGATAGTTCCGCCACGGTCGCTTCCAGTTTGCCCCGCATGCGCGGGGATGATCCGTCATCATTACAACACACCTCCGATGCCCGCGTGTTTGCCCCGCATGCGCGGGGATGATCCGGTTCGCCACGCTTCCACCCAGTCGGAGGCGGAGTTTGCCCCGCATGCGCGGGGATGATCCGGATGCCTGAGCATCGAGAACACCGCGTCATCGGTTTGCCCCGCATGCGCGGGGATGATCCGGGGGCGACATTGACGTGTTGACCCAAAACCCAGTTTGCCCCGCATGCGCGGGGATGATCCGACCAAGGTCGAATACGCGGACCTCGTGGAAGTGTTTGCCCCGCATGCGCGGGGATGATCCGGTATGTCACAACGGCGGCAGCAACACCGCAACGTTTGCCCCGCATGCGCGGGGATGATCCGTGATGAGGAATGCGGCACGTTCAACGCGCCTGGTTTGCCCCGCATGCGCGGGGATGATCCGAAGCGCCCGACATGGCATATCATGGGGTACTTGTTTGCCCCGCATGCGCGGGGATGATCCGTTATGGCGCCCAGTACTGGGACTTGTGGGCGAGTTTGCCCCGCATGCGCGGGGATGATCCGGTTCCGGGCCGTCTTCGCGGCATGGGCCCCATGTTTGCCCCGCATGCGCGGGGATGATCCGATTATATCATCGGATACGATTCATTGGACCCCGTT
>ERZ791937.291-NODE-291-length-11900-cov-3.437906_pt1 | contig 11900 bp, 7 predicted proteins | sample MGYA00510124_ERZ791937 | MGnify/ENA primary metagenome ERZ791937 (study PRJEB30046, sample SAMN00993239) | human gut metagenome | study: EMG produced TPA metagenomics assembly of the A metagenome-wide association study of gut microbiota in type 2...
CAAGGCCGCCGAGGCCTTCGGCCGCGTGGATGACAACGGCACCGTCTTCGTCAAGGATGGCGACGCCGAGCGCGAGGTAGGCCAGTTCCCGGATGTCTCCAAGGAAGAGGCGTTGGCACTGTACGCCCGTCGTTTCCTGGATCTCAAGGCCAAGCTCGATCTGCTGGCCACCCGCCTGGCTTCCCCGAACATCAAGGCCCGTGAAATCGACGAATCCGTGAAGCTCTTGGGTGAAGAAACCTCCGAGCCAGCCGTCGTGGGCGATCTTGCCGCACTCAAGACCCAGTACGAGGAGCTGAAGGCTGCCGGCGAGGCCAAGAAGACCGAAATCGCCGAGGCACGCAAGGCCGCCCAGGCCAAGGCCGTTGCCGAGCGCACCGCCATTGTCGAGAAGGCTGAAGCACTGGCCGCTTCTCTGGGCGACAACACCAACTGGCGCTCCACCGCCGACAAGTTCCGTAACCTGTTCGACGAGTGGCAGAACCACCAGCGCACCACCGTGCGCATCGACAAGCCGGAGGCCGAGGCGCTGTGGAAGCGCTTCTCCGTCGCCCGTACCACCTTCAACCAGGCTCGCCGCAAGTGGGCTCAGGCTCGCGACAACGAGCGTACAGCCGCCAAGGAAGCCAAGGAAGCGATTATCGCCGAGGCCAATGAGCTCAAGGATTCCACCGCTTGGGGTGAGACTTCCCGCAAGTTCAACGATCTGATGGACCGTTGGAAGAAGGCCGGCCGCGCTGGCCGTAACGAGGACGACGAGCTGTGGGCCAAGTTCCGCGAAGCCGCCGACACCTTCTTCAACGCTCGTCAGGCCGATCGCGATCAGATCAACTCCTCCGAGAAGGAGAATCTGGCTGCCAAGGAGGCTCTGCTGGTCAAGGCCGAGGCTCTGGTGCCGGTGAAGACCGACGCCGAGGCCAAGAAGGCCCGCCAGGAGCTGGCCAAGATTCAGGAAGAGTGGGATCAGATCGGTTACGTGCCGCGTGACGATATGCGCCGCATCGAGAACCGTCTCGACGCCGTTGACAAGCAGATCAAGGCCATCGAGGATGCCGCTTGGAAGCAGACCGATCCGGAGGCCGACGCCCGCAAGTCCAGCTTCGAGGAGCAGCTCAACGCCCAGCTCGCCGAGCTCGACGCCAAGATCGCGGCCGAATCCGACCCGAAGAAGAAGGCCAAGCTCGAAGCCGAGAAGGCCACTAAGGAGCAGTGGCTGAACGCCATCAAGTAAGGGTCTCGCCAGGTGCCCCTCAGAGAGGGGAGCTGGCAGCAAGGCTGACTGAGGGGAGTTTACGGTTATACCGCAAGCTCCCCTCAGTCGTCTACGGCGACAGCTCCCCTCAGCGAGGGGAGCTTCGTCATATTTATGCCGTTTTCTCCTGCCCTATACTCATAACTTCACCCCATAGTTCCTCAGTCACCCAGCAATTGGTGTCTTACGCCTGAGTCCCTACCGGTACTGCAACAACTGCCGTGAGCCCTTGATGTGCGGCCAGATATTCATGCAACGGCTGGCTGTATGGCATATCCAGCTCGCCGTAATTGGTTCCGGCACGGAAGGCGGGGTAACTGTCGCCGCCCTGAAGCAGATATGAATTGGACGCGATAATCACCAGGTCATCGTCCGCAATCGGTCGGCCGTCAACGGCGAGGTTCGCGATACGAACCGCCGCATGTTCGTCGGCAGCACACTCGTCAGCGTCAGCGTTGGTATCAGCGCCGGAATCAGTATCAACGCCGGCATCGGCATTGCCGCTCTCACCAGCCGTACCGCATTCGGCATACCGATACGTCACGTTCGAGGAGATGCCGAGCCAGCGCCGCTCCAGTCGCCCATCGTCACGGCGAAATTGCTCGGCGAGCACTCTCTTCACATCGCGCCCGGTGAGCGTCTCATGCGCGGCCTTGAACTGCAAGGCCATGAGACTATCCACCTCGCGCACGGTGACTTTGCCATCGCCATTCATATCAAGCCGTGGAGTCCGCAGACTGCCATTATTCGAAAATCCGATTACCGGCAAGCGATTCCCGGCATACACATGCTTCATGATTGACTCTCGGTTCGCGTCCGCCACCAGCACACCGACCGTATTCCCGTGCTTGTCCGAACCTTGTTTGTCGAAATTCACGCCGGAGGCCAAGGTGCCAATCACCGCGCTGCCGGTATGGTTCGCATATGTTGCCGACGCCTGGTAAATATGCTGTGCGCGCGATACCTCATCGTTCTCCTCAGCACCGGCAGACATCCAAGCGGCTTGCGCCGGATGCGCATTAAGCCCATCCACGCCCAGCACGCCGTCAACCGCCGTATGGCTGGTGCCATTGCCGAGGTCCACATCGGCCACTCGCACCGTGGCGCGACGCCCGGCACCGGTGATGATCAAATCCTGCACGGCCATGTTCCGCCCGAAGCTGCCCGCCTCGTAAATAGGCGCGCCACCCGCGGTTGTACCACGCTTGATCGCGTGACTGTGACCGGTGTATACCACATCAACATCTCGCCCAATATCGGCGGCGGCTGAAGCATCGGCATGCAGCAAGGCCACCACCGCATCCACCTTTCCGGAGCGCTTGAGTTCACGGGCCACACGATTGATCGCGTCCACCGCCCGTTCGTCAAGATCGGCATCACGAGTGATCTGCGGAGTGGCCACCGAGCCGAGCGCATCAGTAAGGGCGCCCACGAAACCGATCCGCTTGCCGTTCACCGTTCGAATCGTAGAGTCACGTACGTGGCTCAGCAGTCCGTCAGGCGACTTATTGGCGGCAGACGCGTTGGCGCACAGCCAGTCGATGCCGTTGCTGGGATCAGCGATACGATTGTTGAAATCGGCGACACCGCGGTCGAACTCATGGTTGCCTATCGCCGAAATCGTCAATCCCCACGCTTTGGCCATATCCAGCGTGGGTTGGTCCTTCTCCACCGCCGACTCATACGGGGAGCCTCCCACCAAATCGCCGGTCGATACCGGAATCATATTGCCGGGATTATGGCTGTCGGCCACGGTGAAGGCGGTGGCGTTGTCCGCACCACGTTCGATATGCCCGTGAAAATCAATGATGTCGGCGATGGTCACCGTACGGGTGCCGGAAGATGGATTATCGCCGGAAAAAGGAACGGCTCCCGTGGTTCCCGCACAAGCATAAGGAACCACCAGAGCCGTAAGGATAAGCGCTACTGCACCAAAAGCGATCCCCGATCGCTTGCCGGCCCACCGCCGGTTCTTCATATTCCTGCTCACACCAGTCACGCTAGAATCGTCGATTGAATGGCCATGCCTAGGAAGGCGACTCTCAGGTGAATTCTTAGCGGCGTCTTGGGATGGGAAAGGCCTGACCCCGTACTATCAGGGTCAGACCTTTGCAACCCGAGTCACTACGAATGCGTCAGCAAGGGGAGATTACTCGCCAAATTCCTCGGCACAGATCTCAGCTACCGCACCCACGCACGCCTCGGCAATCAGACGGCCGCGTTCGGCGCTTGAGCCGGCCGGATTGGCGAGTCCGCCGTGAGCGGGAACGTCACCTTGGCGCACAGGGTAGCGGACATAGGATTTCGCCGTGGCACCGGCTTCCTCGACCATACGGTCCATGTGCACCAGTTCCGGCGCATAGTGGAGCATCAACGAAGTTTCGGTGACGGCCGCATGCTCCAATGCCCAGCCGGGGAACACCAATCCATCGAACACCTTGTCGATAACCGACTGCGGAACTGGATCCCACCAATTGGTTTCCACGATGGTGGCTACTCCCCCGGTTTCGCGGGTGACCAGATCGATGGCCTCGACGATGAACGCCTCGTTTTCAAAATGCGCGTTCATGACGACGATCTTGGTGAAGCCATCGGCGATGAGTTCGCTCAGCACGTCGTGCATTTGGTTGATCACTGTCACGCCGTTCATGTCGATAGTGCCCGGGAACAGCGGCCCGCCACCGGAGAGCGGCTTGGACTTGTATCCGTAGCTCAGGGTGGGCAGCACGGTGCCGTCGATGCGTTCCGCCAGATCTTCGGCGACCCGCGTGGCGAGTACCGCGTCGGTGCCGATGGGCAGATGCTGGCCGTGCTGTTCGGTCGAACCGATCGGCACGATGACGGGACGAGTCTTCGCCTCCTTGAATTCCGGCCAGGTCATGTGGTCCATACGGCGGTTGCTACCCATTGCAGTACTCCTTTAGGTTGGTGGTGGATTGGATGGTCGATGAATACGCCCGGCTCCCTCGGGGAAGGAGCCGGAGCTGAGGAGATCAGATGTGATTCAGATCCTTGTCGGTGTTTTCGTGGGAGAGGATCATCGCGACCAAGGCGATGGCCGCAACGCCCACCATGTACCAGGCCGGGGCGATGGACGAACCGGTCAGGGCAATCAGGCCAGTGGCGATGAACGAGGCCGTACCACCGAAGATGGCGTTGGCCAGATTGAAGCTGAACGCGAATCCGGTGAAGCGCACGGAGGTGGGGAACGTCTCGGTCAGGTAGCTGGACAGGGTACCGTCGTTGGCGGTCAGGGTGGCGCACATTGCCAGCTCAACCAGCAGCACGGGCCAGAACTGGGAGGTGTTGAGGATGAGGAAGGCAGGAACGGTGAGAACGATGAACGCCACGCAAGCGCCGATGAGCACCTTCTTGCGGCCGAATTTGTCGGAGATGTGGCCCATGCCGAACACCATGAACACGTAGGCGACCAGGCAGATGGTGGTGATGGTGCCGGACTGGGGGGGGCGTCCATGCCGACGGTGTCAGACAGATAGGTCGGCAGGTAGGTGAGCACGGTGTAGAAGCCGACCGCGTTCAGCACGCAGGCTCCGAAGCTGATGATCAGAGCCTTGAGATGGTTGTGGAACAACTCGGCGAGTGGGACGAACATGCCGCTCTTGGCAGCGATTTGACCGTCGGCGGAGGCGGCGCCCTTGGACTCAAGAGCATCGTTCATTGACTGGTACACGGGGGAATCGGCGAGCTTGGTACGGATGTACAGCACAATCAGGCCGAGCGGGCCGGCCAGCAGGAACGGCACACGCCATCCCCAACCTACCATCGCGCTGGAGTTCATGTTGGCGGTCATCAGCGTGGCCAGCGTGGAGCCGGCGAGCAGACCGATGGCGGTGGACGCCGGAATCAGCGAGCAGTAGATGCCGCGCTTTGAGGTGGGTGCATATTCGCCGAGGAACGTGGCCGCACCGGCATATTCACCGGAGGCGGAGAAGCCCTGCACCATGCGCAGCAGCAGAAGCAGAATCGGCGCGCCAACGCCGATCACCGAGTAAGACGGCAGGCAGCCAATCAGGAAGCTCGCACCGGACATGAACATAATCGAGTGGGCCAGTGCGGCTTTACGGCCTTTCTTATCTCCATAGCTACCCCAGAACAGTGCGCCGATTGGACGCAGGATGAAGGATAGCGCGAACACGCCGAAGGTCTGCAGCATGGCGACGGTGTGATTGTCGGTTGGGAAGAACACCAGGGCGATGGTGGTGGCGAAGTACGAATAGGAGGCGTAGTCGAACCACTCGATGAAGTTGCCGAGGAAGGAGGATACCGCGACTTTCCTGACCATGGCCTGTTCTTCAGTTTGAGGGGTGGAATTCATCAGTCGTGCAGATGTAGTAATCGTTGCGGAACTCATGATGTCACCGTCCTTTCAAGAATGTGCTGTTCGTGTGACTGAATGGGATTCAAGTGGGAATTCGTTTCGCAGCAGGTCGATCAGCGCCGCGATAGCCTCGACTATGCCCTTGAGTATTTGCTGAAACGTGAATCGTCGATTAACCAGTTCGGCGTAGAAGTGGACAGGTTGCCCAGTGGCACTGCCGTATTATTCACCATGCTGTTCTTGCCATGATTTCGTGAGTTTGGCGGCAAATAGCAGCATCACCCAGTTCGGTTTGTCGTTATAGTCGACGCCGACCATTTGTGTCACTTTGTCCAGTCGGTTGTACAGGGTTTGCCGTCTGATACCCAATTGCTCGCACGCGCCGGTTTTGCTGTCGAGGTTGTCGAAGCAGGCGCACAGTGTGTCCAGCAACAGCGGGGAGGCGGCGACCTCGAATCCGATGGTCTGCACCACGAGCATGCGCATCGCCTTGTCCATATCAGAGGATGCGACGAAACGGTCGACGAGTGCGGACATGGTACTTACGACTCGCCCGTATGCCGGTTCATGATTGGCGATGTCACGCAATACCGCGAACCCGTCGACCAGCGTCACCGTGTCCAATGCCACTCGGCCATGCACCACGTATATACCGTCGCCTTCCAGTACGGCAAGCGCATCCATGCAATGGCGTCCGAATGCGGCCGCACCGTCTGAGGAATCGGTGGTGGAGCACCATCCGACCATCAAGTCACCTTCCAGCATGCAGGAGACGGCGCATCCCGACAGTTCTTCGAACCGTTCGACCATCGTCGATACATGGTTGATGCCTTCCACCACCGATCTGAACCGAAAAGCGAATGGCATATAGATGCATGATCCGGCAAAACCCAGCGCTTCGAGCATCGCATGCGCTTCCTGCGCCTCAAATGTATTGACGTGCACGCCGTCGGCCGGACCCATACTCAGATGATGCATCATGCCCATGCGCGCACCGCCGTCAATATAAAGGGCGGCCACCGGAGACACGATGGTGGCGATGGCCCGACGCATCGTGGCGTCGAAAGTCATGGTGCGTTGCGTGATCTCCAATGCTCCCACCGGCCGGGAGCGACTTTCAAGGGCGATGACGGCGCTCGATTCGTTGCCGGCATCGAACGCACGACCCGCTCGAGCGGCCAACAGACCGTCACCATCGAAAATGGCGACGCTTTCGCCGAACAGCGACGCAATGGTTTCGGCCACAGCCTCGATATTGCCGGTACGGGACAATCCCTCACGTAATGAAGTGGACATTGTGTCCACCTCCAATTGCAAGTGCATCTGTTCGTGCACGATAGCGGTATTGACGCTCTGACAGATGTCGACAAAAGGTACGCGAGATTTCAGACCAATCAACGTCAACCCATGCAGCCTGGCCGCAGACACCAGTTCGTCCGGCATCCGCACCACACCCTCCACCAGTTCGACCACCAGAGCAGCGACACCAGCCTGTGCCAGGCTTGCTACATATTGTCCTAGCGTGCCGTGCCAATCGGCGGCGAGCAGAGCGTTGCCCTCGATAATCAGCATCTCACCGCCCGAAAGGAAGCTGGAGACATCCTCTCGCTCGTTGGTGAACACCCATCGCACTGGCGTATCGAGGTCTTTGCCCTCGACCTGCACCACAGGATCGGCTCGTTTGAACTGCGTGTTATGAAGCACACTGCGAATCGATACAGTCATACAATCTGTCCATTCCCCCGCGGAACACCGGTCGTTCCGGTTAACCTCACCGCAAAGCGTGCTGTTGACAATAACCTCAGTTGGTTACGCGGGCAGTCGGTTCACGTAACCGTTCGGCAACACACCAGTTGAAGGAGCGACGATGACTACCACACTGTTCACCAACGCACATATCGCCACCGGAGAACCCGGCAGCACGGCTGCAAGCACCCTGCCATTGCAGGACATTCTCGTCACGGATGGCGTGTTCACCGCATTCGGCCCCGGACTCGCACAACAATATGAGGCTCAGGGTGGTGATCTGGCGGCCATTGAGGTGGTCGATCTGGGCGGCAAACTTGTCTGCCCACCGTTCTGCGATACGCATCTGCACCTTGATTACGTATTCACGGCCCGCAAGCCCGGTGCGGTGAATGAAAGCGGAACCTTGTTTGAGGGCATCCAGCGATGGAGTGAGACCAAGTCCGACTTGACGGTCGACGAGATCAAGCAGCGCGCGAAAATCGGCATTAAGAAAGAAATGCTGCATGGCGTGCAGCTCATTCGCTCCCATGCCGATGTGACCGACCCGAACCTGACCTCGTTAAAGGCGCTGCTGGAGCTTAAGGAGGAATTGAAGGATACGGTCACTCTCCAGATCGTCAGCTTCCCGCAGGAGGGCATGTACTCCTACGAGGGCCCGCATGGCGAATCGGGGGCCGAGCTGGTGGAGGAAGGACTCAAGATGGGTGCCGACTGCGTGGGCGGCATCCCCCATTTCGAACAGTGCCGTGAGTTTGGCGAGCATTCCATGCACACGGTAGTTGAGTTGGCTTCGAAATACGACAAGCTCATCGACGTGCATTGCGATGAGACGGATGATCCGAATTCCCGTTACGTGGAGCTGCTTTCGGCGTTGGCGTATAAGGCTGGCATTGGCCCGAAGGTCACCGCCAGCCACACCTGCTCGCTGGGATCGGCGGACAACGCCTACTTCTTCCACCTGACCAAGCTGCTTAAGGCGGCGCATATCAACTTCGCCTGCGCCCCCACCGAGAACCTGTATTTGCAGGGCCGTCAGGATACCTTCCCCAAGCGCCGTGGCATCACGCGAGTCAAGGAGCTCACTGAGGCGGGTGTCAATGTGTCATTGGGCCAGGATTCAATGCAGGACCCGTGGTACCCGCTGGGCAATGGCAATATGATGCTCATTCTTGATTATGTGCTGCATTTGGCACAGATGATGAGCTTTGAAGAAATCGACGATGCGTTGAAGTTCCTAACCGTCAACGGTGCCACTACGTTGGGCCTGCGCGATATGTACGGCTTGGAAACGGGCAAGCCAGCAAACTTCATTGTGCTGGATGCCGATAGCGTGTTCAACGCCGTGTATGAGCGCTGCTCGGTATTGCGTTCGGTGCGTGCCGGCCGCACGCTGTTTACCCGCGAGGAGACCATCGACACCGGACTCGCCCTGCTGCAATAATCCGACACAAACAGTAGCTCCCCTTGACAGGGGAGCTGTCGCCAGAGGCAACTGAGGGGCAGACCTACGCACACATGATGTGCACGTTTGTGGTCTACCCCTCCGTCAGCTTCGCTGACAGCTCCCCTGTCCAGGGGAGCTTTGCTGGTATGCGCTAGCTACGCTATCGAAACGGACTACTCCTGCGGAGCGTCACCGGAATCGGCGGGAGCGGATTCGGCCGGTTCAGTGGCCGGAGTGGCGTCGGCTGGAGTCTCGCCATCAGTGGCGGCACCGTCTTCGGCGGGCCTATCGGCGGCGGCCGGCTCCTCGAACTCCTCACCCTTGAAGGTGAATTCGCCGAGGATACCCTCGCCTTCCGCATCCACAATCACGCGCTGACCGTCTTCGAGATCGCCCATCAGGATCTTCTCGGAGATGGCGTCCTCGATGTCGCGCTGAATCACGCGGCGCAGCGGACGGGCACCGAGCAGCGGGTCGAAGCCCTTCTGCGCGAGCAGGTCCTTGGCGGCGTCGGTGAGTTCGAGCGACATATGACGGTCGAACAGGCGGTCGTTGAGCTGCTTGACGTCCAGATCCACGATCTGGCGCACCTGCGGCTCGGTGAGCTGCTTGAAGACGATGATGTCGTCCAGACGGTTCAGGAACTCCGGGCGGAACTGCTGCTTCAATTCGGAGCTGACCTGGTCCTTCATGCGCTGGTAGCTGGACTCGTTGTTGGCACCTAGGTTGAAGCCCGTGTTGGCGGCCTTGGCGATGTCTCGCGTACCGAGGTTGGTGGTCAGGATGATGATGGTGTTCTTAAAGTCCACCTTGCGGCCCTGACCGTCGGTCAGGTGGCCGTCATCGAGCACCTGCAGCAACGTGTTGAAGATGTCCGGATGAGCCTTTTCGATCTCGTCGAACAGCACCACGGAGAACGGCTTGCGGCGCACCTTTTCGGTGAGCTCGCCGCCTTCCTCGTAGCCGACGTATCCCGGAGGCGCACCGAAGAGTCGCGAAGCCGCGTACTTCTCGGAGAACTCGGACATATCCACGCGAATCAGCGCGTCCTCATCGTCGAACAGGAATTCGGCGAGCGTCTTGGCCAGCTCGGTCTTGCCGACGCCGGTGGGGCCGGCGAAGATGAACGAGCCGGACGGGCGCTTCGGGTCCTTCAGACCCACGCGAGTACGGCGGATAGAGCGGGACAGGGCGGAAACCGCCTCGTCCTGGCCGATGATGCGCTTGTGCAGTTCGGCTTCCATGTTGAGCAGTTTCTTGGACTCGGCCTGAGTCAGCTTGAACACCGGGATACCGGTGGTGGAGCTGATGACCTCGGCGATCACGTCCTCGTCCACGACCATCTTGACGTCGGACTCGCCTTCGCGCCAGGAGTCTTCCTTCTGCTTGCGATCGGCTTCCAGCTTCTCCTGCTTGTCGCGCAGTTCGGCGGCCTTCTCGAAGTCCTGGCCCTTGATGGCCTCGTCCTTGTCGGCGGCGATCTTGGCGATCTTCTCGTCGAGTTCCTTGAGCTCAGGCGGGGCGGTCAGGCGCTTGATGCGCAGGCGTGCACCGGCCTCATCGATCAGGTCGATGGCCTTGTCAGGCAGATTACGGTCCTGGATGTACCGGCTAGACAGCTCTGCGGCGGACTGCAGCGCGCCATCGGTGATGGTCACGTGGTGGTGGTTCTCGTAACGGGAACGCAGGCCCTTCAGGATCTCGATGGTCTCGGCGATGGTCGGCTCGTGCACCTGAATCGGCTGGAAACGGCGTTCCAGAGCCGCGTCCTTCTCGATGTACTTGCGGTACTCGTCGGTGGTGGTGGCACCAATGGTCTGGAGCTCGCCACGGGCCAGCATCGGCTTCAACATGTCGGAGGCACCCAGCGCGCCGTCAGCCGAGCCGGCGCCCACGATGGTGTGGATCTCGTCGATGAACAGCACGATATCACCACGGGTCTTGATTTCCTTCAGCACCTTCTTCAGGCGCTCCTCGAAATCACCACGGTAGCGGGAGCCGGCCACCATGGAACCGAGGTCCAGCGAGTAGACCTGCTTGCCCTTCAGGGTTTCCGGCACGTCGCCGGCTTGGATCTTCTGGGCCAAGCCTTCGACCACAGCGGTCTTGCCCACGCCGGGCTCGCCGATCAGCACCGGGTTGTTCTTGGTGCGGCGGGAAAGCACGACCATAACGCGCTCAATCTCGTTGGTACGGCCGATGACCGGGTCCAGCTTGCCTTCAGCGGCTTCGGCGGTCAGGTTGCGGCCGAACTGATCGAGAATGGCGGAACCGGACTTGTTCTGCTTGTCCGTCACGCCGCCGGCGTTGGCCAAGTCGCCCTTGCCGTCACCGGTGCCGGTGCCGGAGTTGCCGCGAATCATATCGATGGTCGCGCTACGCAACTCGCCCAGATCGACGTCCATCTTGATGAGCACCTGGGTGCCCACGCCTTCGCCTTCGCGAATCAGGCCGAGCAGGATGTGCTCGGTGCCGATGTAGCTGTGGCCCAGCTGCAGGGCTTCACGCAGCGAAAACTCCAACACCTGCTTGGCGTGCGGAGTAAAGGGGATGTGCCCGTTCGGAGCCGCGTTGCCCTTGCCGATCATTTCTTCAACCTGCTTGCGGGTGGCATCCAGCTCCACGCCCTTCGAGGCGAGTGCCTTGGCGGCTACACCCTCACCTTCGCGGATCAGGCCGAGCAGCAGGTGTTCGGTGCCGATGTAGTTGTGCTGAAGGGCCCTCGCCTCTTCCTGCGCCAACACGATCACGCGCCGTGCACGGTCGGTAAACCGTTCGAACATGCTTGTCCTTCCTCAATTGACATTCCGTCCTACTCTACCGATTCACGATGACGTTTATTCATGAGATTCCACGAATTGCGCCGTGAGAGGAGAAGAAAACGATATGCTGGTTCTTAGATTCACCCGTAGTCGATTACAAGGAGGCTCGAAATGAGTGAAGCTGCAACCAAGCCCGACATCGTTGTCGGTGTGGATGGTTCCGATGAATCCTTTGCCGCGCTGAAGTGGGCGCTTGAGGAGGCCTCGTTAACCGGCCAAAGCGTCAACGCCGTGTTTGGCTGGACGCATTCCTGGGATATGGGATCCGAACCGGACAGTGACGAGGCCTGGGCC
>ERZ791937.294-NODE-294-length-11860-cov-17.535959_pt1 | contig 11860 bp, 9 predicted proteins | sample MGYA00510124_ERZ791937 | MGnify/ENA primary metagenome ERZ791937 (study PRJEB30046, sample SAMN00993239) | human gut metagenome | study: EMG produced TPA metagenomics assembly of the A metagenome-wide association study of gut microbiota in type 2...
TGCTTTCTGCCGATATTTGGCCGGAACTTGAACGCACTCAGCCTGGTGCATGGGGACGTATTCAGCTGACTGATGCCATTGCCGAACTGGCAAAAAAACAGTCCGTTGATGCCATGCTGATGACCGGCGACAGCTACGACTGCGGTAAAAAAATGGGCTATATGCAGGCATTTGTGAAGTATGGACTACGCAACCTGAAAGAAGGGGCGAAGTTCCGTAAAGGGATTGAGAAGCTGTTAAGAGAGTAAAAATCTGGCCTAATGTAACGGTCGACAAGGAAATTATAACGGCAGTGAAAATTTGTGGCGAAAGTAAATCGCAATGAATCTTCACGGCCGTTGTTTCTTTATAAAACACTATAATAAAAATGAATTAGCAATAAGATTTTAGTCAAAGTTTTCCAGGATTTTCCTTGTTTCCAGAGCGGATTGGTAAGACAATTAGAATAGTATCTTTTAATGATATCAGATAATTGAGAAGGTTTCTTGCTTCTAAAATATATCTCTACAGTGTACTGGTAGCTGTTAAGCCAGGGGCGGTAGCGTGTCTGATAGTTTCTTCAGTGGAAGCTAAATTCAAATACTGAACCTCACTTATGGTGCGTAAATGAAGAAAAAATTGATCATTATCGGAGCTGGTGGGTTTGCTAAAGCGGTAATAGATAGTTTGGATTATGATGAATATGTTCTCGAGGGGTTTATTGATTCTCTTAAATCAGGAATGCATCAAGGATATCCTATAGTTGGTCATTCATTAAGTGATATTCGTTTGCCAACTGATTACTACTATTTTATTGCCATTGGTAATCCTGACGATAGAGCATTGTGGTTAAGACAAATACAAGATCTAAATCTTGACACCATAAATGTTATTGATAGAACAGCAATTGTTTCAACGAGATCCTCTATCGGAACATGTATTTATATTGGTAAAATGGCTATAGTAAATTGTGATTCACAATTAGAAGATGGTGTTGTTATTAATACCAGAGCCTTGATAGAGCATGGGAATTATATCTCATATTGTACAAATGTTTCTACTAATGTAGTCCTTAATGGTGATGTATATGTCGGGGAGAAAAGTTTTATAGGTAGTTGTAGTGTTGTCAATGGACAAATAAAAATAGGCAAGTCAACTATTATCGGCTCGGGGTCAGTGGTTATTCGTGATATTCCTGATAATGTAGTTGTTGCAGGTACACCAACAAGATTAATAAGAGAAAGGTAAAATGAGTAAAGTATATATTGTGGCAGAGATTGGTTGTAATCATAATGGTGATTATAATCTTGCAAAGAAAATGGTTGAAGAGGCAAAAATCGCAGGGGTTGATGCAGTTAAATTCCAGACATTTAAAGCAGAACAATTAATTTCGAAGTATGCACCTAAGGCAGAATATCAGATAAAAGTTACAGGGAATGAGGAATCCCAGTTAGAAATGACAAGAAAGCTCGAATTACCTTATGAAGAGTTTATAGAGCTTGAAGAGTATGCAAAAGAATTAGGGCTTGATGTTTTTTCAACTCCATTTGATTTTGAATCGATTGATTTTTTGGCATCACGAAACCAAAAGATGTGGAAAATTCCTTCAGGAGAAATACTTAATTTACCGTATCTGGAAAAGATTTGTCGATTACCAATAGAAGATAAAAAAATTGTTCTTTCGACAGGAATGGCGACGCTTGATGAAATAAGAATATGTTTAGATGTTCTTAATAAAAATGGAGTGTTGCCAGAAAATATAACAATATTACATTGTAATACTGAATATCCTACACCATTTGAGGATGTAAATTTAAACTCAATTCATGGGTTAAAGAAAGAATTTAAAGAATATAATATTGGATTTTCAGATCATTCTCCTGGATTTTTCGCTGGAATAGCTGCAGTGCCCTATGGGATTACCTTTATTGAGAAACATTTTACGCTGGACAAGAATTTTGAAGGGCCAGATCATAAAGCATCAGTAAGTCCTGATGAATTACGCCTCCTATGCCAAGGGATTCGTGAAGTTGAGAAATCTCTTGGTAGCTATATTAAATTAGTTACTAAGTCTGAACGAAAAAATAAAATCGTAGCTAGAAAGTCTATCGTAGCTAAGCGGAATATAAAAAAAGGTGATATATTTACAATTGATAATATTACGACAAAACGACCAGGTAATGGAATAAGTCCTATGTATTGGTATGAACTATTGGGTAAAAAAGCCGAGAGGGATTTCGATGAAGATCAACTTATCATCCATTCAGGTTTTGTTACTCAAGAGGTATAATAATGGCAAATCGATTGGCTATTATTCCGGCACGTTCTGGTTCGAAAGGATTAGCTAATAAAAATATACTAATGTTGATGGGGAAACCTTTGATTGCTTATACAATAGAAGCTGCCGTAAACTCTAAATGTTTCTCTAAGGTAATCGTTTCAACAGATTCTATAGAATATAAATATATTGCCGAGCAGTACGGTGCTGAAGTTTTGATACGTAATGAGCGGCTTGCAAGTGATACTGCAACGTCTTTTATGGTGATAGAAGATGTTTTAAAAAAATATAGAGGTTTTGATTATTTCGTTTTGTTGCAACCTACTTCACCATTTCGAAATACCAAGCATATACAAGAATCTATTGACTTATTTGAGTCGAAGGAGGGAATAAATTTCTTAGTGTCGGTAACAGAGAGTAATAAGAATTCAGAATTAATTAAACCATTAGATGAACTGCACAGGTTAACAAATTTTGGAAGTGATTTCAGTAACTATCGACGACAAAATGTTAAAGAATATTCGCCCAATGGAGCAATTTTTATTGGGCGTAATGATAGCTATTTAAAGAAAAAACATTTTTTTGGTTCTGACAGTATCGCTTATATAATGAATAAAGAAGATTCTATTGATATTGATGACCGAATTGATTTTGAAATAGCGATCGCGTTAGCAACAAAAAAACTGAAACAGGAACTGCTAATAAAAAAAATTAAGCATCGTATTGCTGAAAAATTTAGCAAGATAAATTCTGGTGCACCTATTACATTAATCGGTCATTCTCTATTTGATAATTGGGAAATTGATAGTTTAGCAGGGAAAAAAGTTAATAACTATGGTATCGCAGGAATAAATAGCGAGCAATACTATCAGTTTGTTTTAAAAAATGGAATTATATCAGAGCTTGGAGATGTTGTTTTTTTATACTCGGGTACAAATGATATTGTACTCGAGAATTGGACTGTAGAGTATACTATTTATTGGACAACCAAAATAATTGAAGAGTTAAAGAAGATAAATTCGAATGTTAGAGTTTATCTCTTAGCTGTACCTCCAGTAAATGGACGAGTTGATCGTAACAACTATATTATTAATGAGTTGAATCATTTGTTGTTCCGACATGTAAAATGCTTAAGTAATGTATGTTGGGTACCACTGTCAAAAGCATTTTATGATGAATTTGGTAACCTTAAGCATTCATTTACTAGCGACGGATTGCATTTTACAAAAAAAGCATATGAGCAACTTCAACGAGATTTAGAAGAGGTAATGAAATGAAGAAAATATTATATGTTACAGGCTCTCGTGCTGAATACGGTATAATGAAAAGGCTATTACTACAATTAGATAAAGAAGATGATATTAAGCTAACAATTATTGCTACGGGAATGCATTGTGATGAGAAATATGGATTGACGTATAAATTTATTGAAAATGATGGTTTGACGATAGAGAGGTTGATTAATATCGATATAGATAATAGCTCTAATGGGGGTATTCTTAGAACAATGGCTAAATGCCAAACAGAATTTGGTGATTACTTTGAAAATAATAAATTTGATGCTGTCATGATATTAGGTGATCGATATGAGATTTTATCAGTAGCCATTGCCGCCGCAATTCATAATTTACCAATTATCCATTTACATGGGGGAGAGCAAACATTAGGGAATTACGATGAATTTATACGCCACGCAATCACAAAAATGAGCAATCTTCATCTGGTATCAACCGATGAATACCGTAATAGAATTATCCAAATGGGGGAACATCCTGACTCGGTCCATAATATAGGAGCTCTTGGAGCTGAAAACGTTATTAAGATGAAATTGCCAACTATCATTGAGCTTGAAAATAAATTTGGCTCTCTTGCTCGCCCCTATTTTATGGTTGTTTTTCATCCTGAAACACTAAGTGAAGAATCACCAATTACGCAAGTAGAAGAACTACTTGGAGCATTGGATTTATTAAGTCCTTCCTTTGATTTTATTTTTATTGGTTCAAACTCTGATACAAAAGCTGACGAGATCGCTATTAGATTAAAAAAGTATTGCCAACAGAATAAAAACAGATTCATTCCATCAATTAAACCTGAAGAGTATCTCGCATTAAATAAATATTCGCAAGGATTAATTGGAAACTCATCATCTGGCCTAATAGAGATACCCTCTTTGAAAATCCCGACTATAAATATAGGAAATAGACAAAAAGGACGCGTCCGTGGAGATTCTGTGATTGATACCGATTGTAAAAGATATAATATCTATCATTCAATACGTTTAAGTCAAACACGTGATTTTAAAAATAAAATATCTTCGTCTGAAAATCCTTATTATCGTGATAACGCTTTATATCATGCCTTGAAGATAATTAAGAGTTTTATAATAAATAATAGGAAGGATGTAAAAAATTTTTATGATATAAAGATAAATGCGGACAATGAGTCAAACGTATGAGTGTATATAAAAACTCAAGTATTTACTTGATATCAAATATATTCAATGCATTAATTCCATTTATATTGCTTCCTATTTTGACAAGAAACCTAACTCCTTATGAATACGGGCAAATAGCCATGTTCCAAACATTAGTAAGTGGATTGGCTTCTTTAACAGGTTTAAATACAGTTGGCGCTGCAAATCGGCGTTATTATGATATAACCTCAAAGAGTGGTTTGGCTGTTTACAATACTAACTGTTTTTATATTTTAATTTTAAGTTGTGCTGCGTTACTTCTTTTATCTCTATTGCTATCTGATCTATTGAGTTCATTGTTGACAATTCCAAATAATTGGGTATACCTATCGGTCGTGATTTCTGGGGCAACATTTATAATTCAATTTCGTTTAGGGCAATGGCAGATTCGTGAGAAGGCTTTTTGGTTTGGAATATTACAGATTAGTCAGAGTGTCATTGTATCCGTGTTAACCATTATTTTTTTAATTTGTATGCATCAAGGAGCATCTAGTAGAGTAAATTCTTTATTTATGGTAAGCATAGTATATGCGCTGGTTAGTCTTTATAGTTTATATAAAAGCAAATTAATCATGCTTACAAAAATTAATCTTTTGGATGTCAGAGATGCTCTATATTTTGGAGTCCCTTTGATACCACATATCTTAGGAATTTTTTGTTTAAGCGCATTGGATAGGGTTTTAATTAATGGAGTATTAGGTGCTAGTGAGGCTGGGATATATATGTTGGCGGCTCAGCTAAGTTTGGGGATGATGGTTTTTTTTGATGCGTTAAATAAAGCATTAGTGCCTTGGTTGTTTAATGCTCTATCTTTAAATGACGTAAACAAAATAAATAGTTTGATAAGATTTACATATCTGTTTTTTATTATTGTTGCAATTTTGGGGGGGCTCTCTTTTTGGATTGGCCCTCTCGTTGTTGAGTTAGTTGCCGGAAATGAATATCTAAATGCTAAAAATATTATTGGCTGGCTTTGTTTAGGGCAGGCTTTTAATGGTATGTACCTTATGGTTACAAATTATTTATTTTATGCAAAATGTACGGGAAGGTTATCAATTGTAACCATTTTCAGTGGGGGGGTAAATATAGTTTTATTGTTGGTGTTGATGAAGTTTTTAGGGATAACTGGAGTAGCTATCTCATTTTCAATATCAATGTTTATTCGATTTTTAGCTACCTGGTGGTTAGCAGCGAAGGTATGTGGATTTTCATGGCGAATGTCAATTAGGAGAATTATTTTTGGATGAGGCTTTTTGTGTAAATGTATTGTAAGGAGAAATATAAAAATGAACTTATTTATATGCCGGACCATATTTCAGGTATATTATGCAGGGATCTTAATTAAAAATAAAAACATTAAAGATGTTATGCTCGCTTATTTATCTGAAGGATTATCTGATAGAGAAAAAAATGTATTATCATGTTGTGGTATTAACCGTATAGTAGTCATTGAAGGTTCGAATCCGTATAAGCGGCTTTTAAAACAAATTTGGTTTTTGAATTATTTGAAAAGAATAACAAAAAAACAATCTGTAAGTCTTTACTTTTCAAGTATTGATGATCCATTCATTCAAGCAATAATTTCGAAAAATAAGTTTGGAGATGTATATACGTTTGATGATGGAACCGCTAATTATATACAAAATTCATTTTTCTATGTCGAGACAAAAAGAAATATATTTGTAAGAATCAAGTATTATCTTATTGGAAATAGAATAAAAAGTCTGTGTGAGGTTAAAAAACTAATTAAAATACACTACTCAACGAATCATTTAAAAAACATCATTGATAATGTGGAATATATCCCTTTATATGGTAAAAGCAACCATTCCGATTTGTCGGTGGAATCGAAAAAACATGAGGTGGTTAATTTATACTTGTGCCCTAATTTTGATGAGATTTATATTGATGCTGAAAAGGTAAAGAGAAAATTTATATCTACACTTACTAAACATGATATCATAATACCTCATCCAAGAGATAAATGTATGTGGGATGCTGAAGCGAATTATAAAATAAGAAATGACACAATGGCAGAAATAGTGATAGATGAATATCTGTCTAAAGGGTGTTTGATAAATCTATTTGGAATTGCAAACTCAACTCAATATCATTACCTCCAGAATAATAAGGTTGTAAATCATGTGATTGACATTGGAGAAATAAAACCAAAATTTAAAGAAGTGATTCCAAAGCAAATTGATTGTTTCAAAAAGTTGACAAAGTAAAATAATTGCATTTATATAAATGTGGGTTTTATAAAGGTATTTAATTTGAAAAATTCAATTGTTGATGATAGGTATAACTTATTGTGGCTATTTGCAGGCTTGTTAGTGGTTTTTGTCTTGGGAGTACTATTATTTCCACTTGCTGGATTTTTTTTATTTTTTTTTGTTGCGTTTTTGATTGCGAATTCCAGCAAATTTAAACTAAAAAGAATGGTGTTTTTTGTTTTATACATCATGTTAGTAATGTGTATCATTATTAATGAGAATAGTATTCAGCGATTCATTTACAGAGAAGACGATTTTACGACATATTATAACAATTATTTAGAGCTTCTGAATGGAAATTATGAGTTTTTGTTTCAATTTGGAGGGGGGGCAGAAATTGGATTGCCTGCCCTCAATTATATATTTTCATTTTTTATAGGGAATCCCTTTCCTTATTTTCTGCAAATGACATATATTGGTATGTATATTGTCATGCTATATTATTTAGTATCCATCGACCGATACTTTGGGAATAGAGATAAGAGTAATAAATTAGATTTACTGCTGTGGGCAACTCTTTTTCTGAAAATAACAGCAATGTTAACTATAGAGCGACAGGCGGTTGCATCTTTTTTTATATTATATGCTATTTCAGATATTAGGCGAAAGTATTTATGGTTGTTTATAGGATGCCTCTTTCATCTCAGTACCCCGGTTGTATATCTGGCTGTTAGGTTTGTATTAAATACAAAAACGAATAAGAAAGTATTAGTCTCATGCATTGCTTTAATTTTGTTTGTTGTTTTTTCACATCAACTTTTATCTGTAATAAATCATATTCTGCCAAATGATAAAGTAGGGTATGTTTTGTATTATATTAACAATGGTGATTTTATTAAAAATGAACTTGTAAAATCAATTAAGCAAGTTAGCTATGTAATACCGTTATTACTTTTGGATTTCGCTATGAGACTTCAAGGATACAGGTGGAAGTTAAGTTCATCACTACAGCTCTTTGTCTATAGTATGCTGATTTTATCATTTCTGCCCGGGGTGCCTACAAGAATATTTATGCCAATTGTCTTTATTTTGTATGGTTTTTATTATTATGACTTTATTTGTTTGTTTCGCATAAAAACGCGTGTCATAATATTCCTCATTATCACATCCTTTTTTTCAGTCTATAAATTCTTTTTACCTGGTTATTATTACAGATACCCAATAGCTAATATCTATCCCGGATATTATATATCATCTTTTTTTGATAAGTATGGATATGTAGAACGATATTCTCTTCCTTATTCATCTGATATAAATATTAATAATGACGATAAACTATGAAAATAATATATTTATTACAGTGCCATAAGTCATTTGAGCAAATAAAACTTCTTTTGGAATCACTTGAGTTATCTCGGGAGGATTTTGTTATAATACACGTTGATGCTAAAAATATAAATCTGAGGCATCGAATTAGTTCCTATTATTTTGATAGTGATAATGTTTTTGTTGTTAATGACCCTGTTGTGGTGAACTGGTCTGGTTTTTCGCAGATAAAAGCAACATTAAAAATGATTGGTTATGTATATAGGAAGAAAATTAATTTTGACTATTGTTGTTTATTGAGTGGTGAGGATATTGTTCTTGATGTGTTCAGATTTAAAAAGTATCTTTCATTATCTGGGCAAAAGTCATTTTTGGAATTTAGAGATGACAGGGAACGCTATACATGGAGAATTAATAGGTTTAATTTATTCAGGGATAATAGATTTTCACGAAAGTATTTGTTGCGTTTGATTTCATTCTTACTAATAAAAATTCAGTTAAAAGGTAATATAAGGCGGAGTAATTTCATTGATGATGATATTTTTTTGGGAAGTCAATGGTTTGTTTTTAGTAAAAGACATTTGGATTTGATTTATAATCTTGTAGATGACAACTATATTAATAAGTTTCGTTATACCTCATGTTGTGATGAGCATTTTTTTCAAATGTTTTTTAAGAAATTTGTTCATCAGGAGGAATATGAAACTTATAACTTAAGATATGCACATTTTCCGACTGGAAAGAATAGTCCGAAGTATTTAACACTTTTAGATTTGAAAAATATAAAGGGTAAGGACAAGGTGTTTATTGCTAGAAAAGTATCGTATGATGTTTTATACGATTACATGAAAAATAAAGGGAGTGGTGGATAGTATATAATCAAAATGTATTTGCCTTTTTTTGAAACTCAGCTTTGTTGTTTTTATAGGTCAATGTAAACATGTTTTTCTGTATATATTAATATAGCAAGAGGTACCACGCTGATATTCTGATTTTTCGGAGTGCTGTTTATTATTTGATGTTGTTTTTTATAGTCATATGATCAAATAGTTCTTTCTATATACATGATGAGAGTAAAATAGAATATTGGAAGTATAAGGGTAGCATGGTTTTATTTTGCTTGTATATATATTTGCGATTTTCGTAAGATACATCGTGATTCTTCTAATTTAATAGATTGATTTTTTCGTGGAAGTCTTTACGATATCATTACTGGGTTTTTATTATGTCTGAATTTTGCAAAATCCCTGAGAGATAATTATATAATCCACAAAAAAAAGTAATTGAGATAAAGTTTTATATCTAATTTAGAATGTAAAATGTTGGGGATGTAATAATGAAATTTACAGTTTTACTTTCTCTGTATAATAAAGAAGATAAATGTTATTTATATGACTGTTTAGATAGTATTAGGTTGAATACCAGAACCCCAGAGCAAGTAGTGATTGTCTATGATGGACCTATTGGAGAAGAGTTGAATTCTGTTGTTACATATTTTTCTAATTTGTTGCCTATAGAAATAGTACGTATTCCACATAATGTTGGATTGGGGCAGGCGTTGAATCGTGGTCTGGAGTTTTGTCGAAATGAAATTGTTTTCAGAATGGATACAGATGATAAATGTGATCGGTTGAGATTTGAAAAACAGTTGGATATGTTAAAAATTCATCCTGATATTGTTCTTATGGGCGGCGCTGTTGAAGAATTTGATGAAACAATGACAAAATCACTTGGTGTTAGATATACAGTGGAGTCTCATGAACAAATAAAGTCATATGTAAGGAAACGTAACCCGTTTAATCACATGACAATTATGTTCAAAAAATCAATAATTCAAAGTTTGGGTGGATATGAGCATCATCATTTGATGGAGGATTATAATTTATGGCTAAGAGTAATTGCTGCAGGTTATAAAAGTTATAATATTCCTCAGGTACTTGTTTATGTTAGGGCTGGCAGGGGTATGTTAGGTAGACGAAGGGGGATTTTGTATGTGTTTAGTGAAATTAAATTAGCGAAGCTAAAATATAAGTTAAAAACAGATAATATATATGGGGTGGTTAAGTATTCATTTATTCGTATTTTGCCACGTCTACTTCCTGTTTTTATATTAAGACACTTGTATGCAATGTTAAGAAAATAGATTAAAACATACCTGTGTTATTCGTAATAATGGGTGGTGGTTGGTTACTTTAGTATGCTAAATGTTAACGATGAATTTAGCAAGTCCGAGACTATGGAATTCTTACAGATATTGTCGTTACATAACAAATGAAAAGAATTGCAACGAATAAAAAAGTTAAAAAATTATTCTTGTGACTATCATCTCTCTCAATAATGGCAGAGAAAAAGCTCGAATGATGGTCAGATATTATGTCTGTCTTGCTGTGATTTAATCGCAGAGAAATTTACTATAGTAGTCCGAAATTACTAGTACATAGAGAATAAGCTGTTTGTTGTTGGAGCAGATAAATGGAGCAGGATGTCTGGACCATAAGATAAGAATAAGGAACACAATAGAATTATTTTCAGAGATAAGTCTCATTTCTATTGATATTTAGATGATCGATAAGGTATTTAAGGCGGGATTAAGATATAAATACGAAGGCAACCATAGACAGAAACTATCTCGTGTCAACCATTTATAGGAAATGGACTCGCGTAATCTTGCCTTGGACATATTTTCGTGCTTATATTCTGGCCACAATTCTCGCGGTAACCCTGACAGGAGTAAACAAATGTCAAAGCAACAGATCGGCGTCGTCGGTATGGCAGTGATGGGGCGCAACCTTGCGCTCAACATCGAAAGCCGTGGTTATACCGTCTCTATTTTCAACCGTTCCCGTGAAAAGACGGAAGAAGTGATTGCCGAAAATCCAGGCAAGAAACTGGTTCCTTACTATACGGTGAAAGAGTTTGTTGAATCTCTGGAAACGCCTCGTCGCATCCTGTTAATGGTGAAAGCAGGTGCAGGCACGGATGCTGCTATTGATTCCCTCAAGCCATACCTCGATAAAGGTGACATCATCATTGATGGTGGTAATACCTTCTTCCAGGACACTATTCGTCGTAACCGTGAGCTTTCTGCAGAAGGCTTTAACTTCATTGGTACCGGTGTTTCCGGCGGTGAAGAAGGTGCGCTGAAAGGTCCTTCCATTATGCCTGGCGGACAGAAAGAAGCCTATGAACTGGTTGCGCCGATCCTGACTAAAATCGCCGCAGTGGCTGAAGACGGTGAGCCATGCGTTACCTATATTGGTGCCGATGGTGCAGGTCACTATGTGAAGATGGTTCACAACGGTATTGAATACGGCGATATGCAGCTGATTGCTGAAGCCTATTCTCTGCTTAAAGGTGGCCTGAATCTCACCAACGAAGAATTGGCGCAGACCTTTACCGAGTGGAATAACGGTGAACTGAGCAGCTACCTTATCGACATCACCAAAGATATCTTCACCAAAAAAGATGAAGACGGTAACTATCTGGTTGATGTGATCCTGGATGAAGCGGCTAACAAAGGTACCGGTAAATGGACTAGCCAGAGCGCGCTGGATCTCGGCGAACCGCTGTCGCTGATTACCGAGTCTGTGT
>ERZ791937.296-NODE-296-length-11780-cov-2.434286_pt1 | contig 11780 bp, 9 predicted proteins | sample MGYA00510124_ERZ791937 | MGnify/ENA primary metagenome ERZ791937 (study PRJEB30046, sample SAMN00993239) | human gut metagenome | study: EMG produced TPA metagenomics assembly of the A metagenome-wide association study of gut microbiota in type 2...
AAGGTGATCACTCGTAAATAATTTCTAGAATTTTTCAAGATGCTCTGCGCTCCTTTTTCAAACGGTTTATTTTAGTGTAGCATACTTCTTAAGCTTTTTTTTAAACCTTATAAATGAACATGCTTCTCCCCTTGATAATCTTCGGTTTTATGCTAGACTGAGTAAAAGGCATTTAGGAGGAATTTTTACTTGAAAAAATTAATTGCTATTGATTTAGACGGCACAACATTAAATGCACAGTCTTTAATCAGTCCAAAAACCGAACAAACACTAAAAAAAGCGATTGACAACGGTCATTACGTCAGTATTGCCACTGGACGTCCCTATAGAATGAGTCATCAATTTTACCAACAACTTGGCCTAACGACCCCTATGGTTAACTTTAACGGCGCTTTAGTCCACATTCCAGAGAAAAAATGGGACTTGGAAAGCGAAGCCAATATTGAGCGTGACCTAGTCTTTGACATTTTGGCACAGAAAAAAGAATTACAATTAGATTTTGTTGCTGCTGAAAACAAAGAAACATTTTATATCGATACGTTAGATGGGTTCGATCCGAAATTTTTTGCTTCCAAAGCAACCTTAGATAATTTACTTACTGCTAAAAATTTACGAACAAATCCTACCTCAATGATGGTTCGGACCACACCAAACCAAGCTGAAAAAGTTGCTGATACATTGACAAAACAATATGGTGATTATATTGATGTCCGCACTTGGGGCGGTCCAATGCCTATTTTAGAAATGGTCGCAAAAGGAATTCAAAAGGCCCATGGCGTTGATCAAGTGGCGAACTTTTTATCTGTCAAACCAGCTGATATCATTGCTTTTGGCGATGAACATAATGACGAAGAAATGTTAAGTTATGCTGGTTGGGGTGTTGCTATGAACAATGCCACGGATAAAATTAAATCCGTAGCCAACGATGTCACTGAAAAAACAAATGATCAAGATGGTTTAGCAGATTACTTAGAAAATTATTTAGATCTATAAAAGGCTAAAATAAAAGTATTTCTTTAAAAAGAACTTGCTTTGGTTTAGCTGATAATCTTAAGATTACGAAAGTAGGGCATAAGTCGAAACGACTTATGCCCTACTTTCGTTTTTTTATTCCTTCAATGAATTTTGAAACGTGCTGATTTTTTCAGCCAATCTTTGATAAGTAGTAAAAGACGGATGCTTTAGCTCTTGTTCTTCGTTAACGGATAAAGTTTGTTGTGTCGTAATGGCCTTTGTTAGTGCATCTACAAAATGAATAAAAGAATTGTTGGTTTGTTTATTGTATCCTGGTGAATAATATTTCGATTGACGATAAAAAGGCCGCAGGGCTGTTTCTGTGATTTTTTCCTGTTCATCTGAAAAGTATTCATCATAGCTGACATGTTTTATTTTCTGCTCTTCTGTTATCACTTGAAGTCGACCGATTAGGCCATTGCCTAAATCTTCTGCGTAACCGATATACGTTTCTTTCGATGGCTCTTTTAGCCAAGTGTCCATTTCTGCTGCTAAAGGCATTAAACCTTCACGCGCAGAAGTTGATGAACCGCGTACCGTATAAAAATTACCTGTGACACGATTTTCGTCACGCATTTGTTTTTCTACATAAGTAATACCATTAACAACGGTGACTAACGTATCGTCTGTGCGCGTGTTGCTTGCTTGAAATTCAGGATAATCCGACAGGCGTTTGTTGACACCCGAATAGCGTGTATCATAATAAGGATCACTAGCAAACTCTGTAAACTCAACATTCAGAATCCTTTGCGTTTCAGGTTCCGTAATAATCTCTACAATGCCGTAATTTCCGCCGGTAAATACACCTTCATTTTTATAATAGTTACCCGTCATTAATCCCAAAGGCGGTTGATTGGACCAAAACATTTTTTCCTTTTTTTCTTCTGGTGTATATTTTGCTGGTGGGGTTGTCCCAAATGTCGTTTGTGTGGCCCCTGTAACCACTTCGTAAGTGTATTCATGAGAATCAAAAGTCAATTGATTAGCAATCAGTTCGTCATTTTTAGTCGGCGCTTGTTTTTCCACCGCAGAAGTCGTTTGATTGGTGACGGTAACTTGCTTCACTTGCTTTGTCTCTTGCGGACCACTTGTTGTTTGTTTCGTTGGCTCTTGATCTGGCGCACAACCAACCAAAATAAATAATCCGATAAAAACCAACATTCCTTTAATATGTTTCATTCACTTCTCTCCTTTTTATAAACGCTTAATTTCCTCTTATCTCCAGTGTAGCAAACATTTATAAACCAAAACTGACGGAAAAATGAATAAATAATAAACAAAAACGCTAAGTCTCCTGCAGCTTAAGAGACTTAGCGTTTTTTTATTTAATTGCTTGGCGCTTTTGGCGCAACCACTCTTCTTTAATGTGTTCAGATAGGCGAATCATTCGTTTACCAACTTCACTATATTGGTTAGTAGCTAAATTGGCTAAAGAAATTCGAACTGACCATTTGTCACTCCCGAAAGCATCCGCTTTTAAAAGCATTAATTTTTCTTTTTCTGCTAACGAAGTTAATACTTTTGTGATCGTCCACGATTTCGTTAAATAACTTGAAAATTCTGGGCCATAACGTTTTTCTGTCCAATCTCTAAAGTTAATTTCACAATAGTATGCTGTATTTAAACTTGCTAAAGGCTCTTCAATGCCTAAGGTGCGGAACAAGAGCTTTTCACGCGTATGACAGATATCCATCACTTCGTCTTTATATGCTTGACCGTCTTTTAACAAAGCATACAAACTAAATAAAGCCATCATTGCTTGCTGAATAGAAGAAAGTCCCGCTGCATGGTTCAACGCAATATCGCGGCTGTCTGCGACTAAGCGGCTGATAAAGTTAATTTGGCTTGTGTCTGCATTCAATGTAGCATAACGTGCCTGTAATTCCATTTTTCGAGCCACTGGCAATTCTTTTAATAATTGATCAAAGATGTTCTCTTGACTGACCGCAATAGTCCCCACACGCCAACCGGTAGCGCCAAAGTATTTAGAATAAGAATAGATACAAGCTGTATTGTAAGGTAACTCCGTAAATAATGAACGGAAAGCTGGCACAAAGGTTCCGTAAACGTCATCTGTTAAAATCATTAACTTAGGGTTATCCACTGCAACGATTTGTTTGATTTGTTCAATGGTAGGTTTTCCCATAGCATTAGCAGTTGGATTGCTGGGATTTACGACAAAAACCGCTTTGATGGACGGGTCTTTTAGTTTATCAATTTCCTTGTTTGAGTATTGATACGTCGTTTTTCCATCAATAATCATTTGCTCTGCTTTGATTTTAACCACGTCAAAGTCATAACGTGGTAGTTCTGGAATTTCTAAATAAGGAGCAAACGTTGGTAATAACAACGCAATACGATCACCTTTTTCTAGTAAATAATTATTTGCCAACGTATCAAACAAGTAACAAATCCCTGCTGTACCACCTTCAACGGCAAAAATATCAAACGGTTGTGCTTCGCTGGAAAATAATTCTTGATTTAAATATGCTTTAATCGGTTGTTCACACGCCTTCAAGCAACGAACAGGATTCGGATAATTATCCCCAATCACATAGTCTAACATGGCATCTAACCACATTTCCTTATCCATCCCAAAATAGTTATGCTCTGCTGTCCAAATTTCTTGTAAAAAGGTTGCCCCTTTGCTAGGATTTTCTGCTAAAAAGTTTAAGAAGCGTTGCGTTCTACCAAAACTTGGCTGAATCATACCAGCCGTTTGTTCGCTCCCCTCTCTTAACGTTTCTTTTGTAGCAAATTGACCTAATAAAAAAAAGGCTTCCCTTGGTGTTGGCGCCGTCCAATTAGGATTGCCTCGCCCTGCATTTAACAATGTTTCTAAATTATGATTTTCTTCATGTAATTTCTTCTCTAAAAATAGACTTAATTCAAACGGACTAAGGTTTTCTGTCAATTCATCACTTGTTATCATTTTATCCTCCTGAAGCACACACAGTCATTTAGTATTTAGTATGTAGTCTATACTACTCTTCTACCTCCAGATGTCAACCATTTAAGCGGAATATTCTGACAATTAATAAAAAAGAAACAATCCTTTATAAAAAATAAAGGATTGCTTCTTTTTTGATGATTAACCAAAGAACCGTTGCATCTCAATTTTTGCTGATTGAACAGAATCAGAAGCATGGATTAAATTTTTGGTGACAGACAACCCATAATCCGCTCGTAAGGTGCCACTTTCAGCATCTAACGGATTCGTTGCTCCAACTAATTTACGCACTTTTTTAACCACATTGTCCCCTACAACGACCATCACAACCACTGGGCCACTTGTCATATAGGCTAATAATTCAGGGAAAAATAGTTCATCTTTTAAATGCTCATAATGTTCCTTCACTGTTTCTACTGTTAGTCGTTCGAATTTAAGGTGCAATAAGTCAATACCTTTATCTTCAAAACGTTGAATGATTTTGCCAACTAACTTTCGTTCAACGCCATCTGGCTTAATAATTACTAAACTTGTTTCCTTCATTTTTTCCATCCCTTTCAAAACTTCCTTTTGCCCTTTCCCAAGGGGTAGCTACAGAATAAAATGAAAGCGGATACTTTGTCAATGATAAATTTTCTTTTCCTTTTGATTAAATAAAAAATTAAAGATTATTCACAAGGTTTGTGAATTGTTCTTTCAGTTCTGTATTACTTGTTTCTTTTAAAAACAAATAAGGTTGCTCCTCTACTGGCTGTTCTTTACTCACATAGACTTTGGCTTCACCATTCACTAAAGTAAATAAATAGACATGCTTCTGGGCAACTTGTGTCGCACTGTCAGAGTATACTGCCACCAGACAATAACCCCCTTCGCTGCCTGTTTCTGACCAATTTAACCAAATGGGATTGTTCCCAATAGCTGGTTGTATTTTAGGTTCATAACTCAATAAATCATCAGGCACTTGAATCGTGTAAAAAGCTACAGAGTGACCTGGTTGGTACGCTTGATAGTTCTGATTGCGTTCTTGACCCCAGGTTTCCATGTATTGTCCTAACTGTTTTGCTTTTTGCTGATTCCAAATCGTCCCTTCTTCTGTAACTAATTCAGTTAATTCTTGTGTTTGCGTTGTTTGCTCTAATTCCAACGCCGTAGTTTGACTAACTTCGGTTGCTGAAATTGCTCTTGTTTCTTCAGTATTTACATTGTTTGTTTGTACGGTTTGTACTTTCTGTGATTCCTCTTTCGATTTTTGCCAACCACAGCTAGATAAAACGCTTCCAACAACCGCTATCATAATAATCCCGTTTAGTTTCATTCCTTAAACTCCTGTTTTTATTTTTATTCTATCGAAATAAACCTAAAATCTCAATCCCTTTCTTTGGATAGTTGAAAACCATTTGGGAACTAGTAATTCTCCACAATTATAGTCCTCTAGTAATTGTTGGTATTGCTGTTCCATAGTCCTGATTTCTTTTTCACCAAAGCTCAGTGCCCAAACTAAAGAATAGAGTCCTGCGTGAAAAGTATAAAGCTTTTGAAACTGCCAAAATAAGGTAGGAACTTTCCCAGCAAAATAACCTTGTAATTGACCATAAGCAAACAATGGCGAAACATTTCTTGAAAAAAATTGTAACTTGTAAAATTCTTCATAAGGATCCCCAAAATCCCATCGATTAAAATCAATCACACCGACCTGCCTAGTTGGCAAGTAAATAAAATTTCCCACATGGAAATCTCCATGCTGATAAACCACAGGCCGTTGTTGCAATAACGGTAATTGTTTTTCTAAATATGAAATTATTGGCTGCTGGTACGGCATACAAAATTGAGATTCCTTATACTTATTTAGTTGGCTCTGCTTTTTTTCGTATAAATTTCGCGCAATCTCTCTTTGACTAATCCTTTCAGGCAACAAAAGCTTATGGATTTTGTTTAAATAGCGGCCTGCCTCTACGCCTAAGTTCAGTTGTCCTTTGGGAGAAAGAGCGGGTAAAACACCGCTTAAGTCTTCACCTTCTAGATACGTTAATAACATGTATCCTTGTTCACTTTCAGGAATAGGTGCACATAAAAAAGGTTTAGAACTGGGAAATCCTAACGCCGCTACTTTTTTGATAAATTGATATTCTTGTTGTTTGGCTAATAACTCTTCTTGTTGAAAAATTCGCAATAAAAAGGTTTCTTGATTTTTGGTAACTTTAAACTTTAAATCAGTTGACCAACCACGGTGAATAGCTTCAACTTTTTGCCATTGCTGAAACGCTGGAATCTTCTCAAACGCCCTCATTACTTTCGCCTCCATTTCCCTATTGGTTTTAGTATACCAAAGAAAAAAGGCTGGAGACAATTGGGGATAAATTGTCTCTAGCCTTCACTGGTTATCATTTTCTAGTTTTCCTTATATAAATCGTTCCACTCGTTACTAAGAAAGCTCCTCCTAAAACAACCCAGAAAGTACTAGGTACTTCTGCACCTGCTTTTGGTAATACTTTTTTGGGAAGCTGTTCTTGTTTCCCAATCATACTTTTATTAGAAAAAGCATGCGTACTTTCTGTTGATTTGGTTCCCTGATTTGCTGATGAATTCAGCGAATTATCTAAGGATGACTCACTAGTAGTTTTTCCAGCTTTGTCTGGGTTTTGGTTTTGATCTTTTCCTTCGATTGGTCCTTCACTTGTTTTTGTTTCTTTGTCTTTTTCTGGTTTGCCACTTGCATCTGAGTCTTTATCTTTTTCTGGTTCGCCACTTGCATCTGGTTCTTTGTCTTTATCTGGTTCGCCGCTTGCATTTGGGTCTTTGTCTTTGTCTGGTTCTTCTACATGTGGTTGATTTATCTTGTGGTTATTTTCAAATAAAGCACCTAATTGTAGCAACGTTCGGTCTTCATTTAATGCACTATTAAATTGAATCCCCAAAGGCAGTCCTTCTTTTGAAACGTAAGTTGGTACACTTAATGCTGGATGTCCAAATAAATTTGCTTGTTGTGTAAACGGTGTATATGTGAACGCCGTCAGCCATTGGTCATAAATCAATTGTTTTTGTTCTGCTGGTGACAATTGATCAATTTTTTCCATCTGTGCTGCATGTTCTGACTTTAGTAACGGATTATCAATACTAGGTGCCGTGGCAGCCGTCGTTGGTGTTAATAAGATAGGATACTGTTGATAAAATTCGTCCATCGCTTGTGCTTGTAAAGCAATATCTGTCCAAGCCGCAGTTGTCTCTTCACTCGTTATATTTTTTCCTGTTTGAAAAAGCGCCCATGTTAACAGTTCTACATCATTTCGTTCAAGCGGTCTTTTCAATTTCTGCCGCGCCATAAAATCGGCAATTCCTGCTGAGCCAGCAGCTACAGTATAATAATTTTTCATTAGACGTTCCCCATCAACAGGGTGCTTCACTTCAACCAATGTGTACCCTTGGTCTTTTAAAAAAGCAACAGCTTCAGCGACCGCCTCTTTTGCTTCGGCACTTACAGGCGTTCCGGCAGGAGATTCTGTTGTATAAGCAATGGGTTGCGCTTGACTTAAATGTCCCGCAGGAAGATCTTTTTTGGTTAATAAGGTTTCAAATAATGCATTTGTATCCGCCACGGTTCGACTTAAACCAAAGTGAACAGTTTGACCTTTTGCACTATTAGAATTACCAATGATTACTCCTCTAGAAGGTTTCAAGCCTACGGTGCCTGTCCAAGAAGCAGGGATGCGGATAGAGCCACCAGCATCACTTCCAGAGGCAATAGGAACAAATGCCGCGGCGACACTAGCACCCGCTCCGCCTGAAGAACCGCCTGAATAATGGTTAGGATTCCATGGATTGACGGAAACGCCATATAACTTTGAATCTGAAATATTCTTCCAACCTAATTCTGGATAATTCGTTTGACCAATGATTATGAATCCGGCATTTTGTAGTGCTTTGACAAAGGTCGATGTCCCACCAGCCACTTGATCTTGGAGAAAACCAAAACCGTTCGTGTTGCTTTCACCTTTCAAGGATTGTCCTAACCCTTTTAGTAAGAGCGGCACACCTAGAAATGGTTGACCTGTATCTTGTAAAGCTTTTGCTTCTGTCAAAGCCGCTTCTTCTAAAGTAATGACCGCATTTAATGTAGGATTTTCACGTTTAGTGATGGCCAACGCAATTTTTACTAATTCTTCGCTCGTCACCTTTTTTTCTCTTACTAAAGTTGCTAACTCCAGTGCAGTTGCTTGTTTATAATCTGTTTCTGAAAAAGCATTCTCTGCAGAAACAGCTTTTTCATCTGTATCACTATTTTGTATCTCATTTGTGGTTTCAGTGGTTACTGCAACCACATTTCGGCTACTGCTTTCGGCGATTGCCGAAGAGGATTCTTTTTCCTGCATCACCGTTTGGCTAGTAGTTTCAGATTCCAAGTTAGCTACAGTCTGACTGGTTTCTGTTGTTACTGATTCCGTTTCTGTTTGAACGGTTGTTTCTAGTATACTTTCTTGTGCCAACATTGGTACCCCTACCAGTGTTTGGCTAATTAATAAAATAATCCCTAACTTTTTGAACAAAATCGACTTCTTCATAAGTCACATCCTTTATCTATTAATACAGATAAAAAATCTGTATTACTTATAGCATAAATGAAAGCGATTAAAAAGTAAAGTTCTCTTGAACATTCCAATGTTCAACTTTTAGGCTAGGTCCTTTTTATATGCTAAAATAGAATAGAAACGGAGGTTTTTTAATGGAATGGATTGAAATTAAGCACGCAACACAAAATAATTTGAAGAATATCTCTGTCAATATCCCTAAAAAGCAACTAACTGTTGTTACTGGACTTTCGGGTTCAGGAAAGTCCTCCTTAGTATTTGACACATTAGCCGCTGAATCACGTCGTGAACTAAATGATACATTTAGTTCGTTTGTTCAAAATTACTTACCCAAATATGGTCGTCCAGAAGTTGAAAAAATCGAGAATCTTCCTGTTGCAATTGTCATTGACCAGAAAAAAGTAGCAGGCAATTCTCGCTCGACAGTGGGAACGTATACAGATATTTATACGTTTTTACGTTTGCTGTTTTCACGAGCAGGTTCTCCATTTGTTGGTTATTCAGATACTTTTTCGTTTAATCATCCGGATGGAAAATGTCCAACATGCGATGGCTTAGGAAAGATTACCGAAATCAATCTTCATCAGCTAGTTGATTATGACAAATCATTAAACGAAGGGCCTATCGATTTCCCCACATTTACAGTTGGCAACTGGCGGTGGAAGCGTTATGCCCATAGTGGTCTATTTGATTTGGATAAAAAAATCAAGGACTATTCTCCTGAAGAGTTAGCATTATTTTTATATGCTCCACAACAAAAACTAGCTAATCCACCCAAAGAGTGGCCTCATACAGCTTTGTATGAAGGAATCGTCCCGCGTATGCAACGTAGCATATTGCATACAGACGAAGGCAAACGTCATCAAAAATACCTTAATCACTTTGTTACCGTAAAAAGATGTCCTGATTGTTTAGGAAGTAGAGTCAATGAACGTGTTCGTAGCTGCAAAATTAATCAGAAAAGTATTGCTGATGCTGTTGACATGCCACTCACTGAATTACATTCTTTTATTCGTTCAATGGACCTATCCTTAATAAAAAATATTCAAGAAGAGCTACTTGTACGTCTAGAAGCATTAATTAATATCGGTCTCTCCTACCTCACATTAGGACGAGCAACTGAAACACTTTCTGGTGGTGAAGCACAGCGGATTAAAATTGCTAAGTATGTAAACAGCGCCTTAAACGATATTATGTATATTTTAGATGAACCAAGTGCTGGCTTACATCCAAAGGACATCGAACGGATCAGTCGTGCGTTGCTCAATTTAAAAAATAAAGGAAACACCGTGATTCTGGTGGAACACAATCCACAATTAATTAGGAAAGCTGATTTTATCATCGATATAGGACCTTTCGCAGGCGAAAATGGTGGCCATGTCCAGTTTTCAGGAACGTATGACGCATTTTTAGCCTCCAAAACCTTGACTAGTCAAGCGCTTCAAGAGCCGCTCCCTTTAAACGACCAACCAAGAAAAGCAAGGAAGTCTTTAACAATCGAACATGCGACACTGCATAATTTAAACAATCTATCTGTCGAAGTTCCGTTAGGAGTTTTGACTGTTATTTGTGGGGTCGCTGGTTCAGGTAAATCATCATTAGCGGAAGAAATTTATCAAAAAGCCCAAGCTGATAACCAAGAAATTATTCATCTTTCACAAAAAAGCATTACCGCAAATTTACGATCCACACCAATGACCTATCTCAATATTTTTGATAAGGTCCGCAAACTGTTTGCGGAAGAAAATCATGTTAGTCCAGCTTTATTTAGCTATAATTCCAAAGGCGCCTGTCCTACTTGCAAGGGGAAAGGCATAATTGTCTCCGATATGTCTTTTATGGAGGATGTTACTAGTATTTGCGAAACCTGTCACGGAACGCGTTACAAAGAAGAGGTGCTTCATTATCTGTATAACGGAAAAAATATCGTTGAAGTACTAGCTTTAAGCGTTAAAGATGGCTATGATTTTTTCAAAGACCAGCCTTTTGCTCTTTCATTAAAAAATTTACTGGAAGTTGGCTTAAGCTACCTTAAACTCAATCAATCGCTCTCAACATTATCTGGTGGCGAATTGCAAAGGGTAAAATTAGCAGACACACTTCACCAAAAAAAAGCTATCTATTTAATGGATGAACCTACAGATGGCTTACACTTAATTGATATCCAACAAAGTCTTCAACTTTTCAATCGAATGGTAGAAGAAGGAAACAGCTTGATTTTATTAGAACATCACATTGATGTGATTAAAAGTGCCGACTGGTTGATTGAACTAGGTCCCGAAGGTGGAGAAAATGGCGGACAGCTTCTTTTTACAGGAACCCCAGCAAATATGCTAAATTCCACTCATTCTATTACTAAAGGCTATCTGTAAAATAATTGGAACAATAACAATGTTACTTTTATCCCCAACCTATATTACTTTTTAAGCTTGGAACAAAAATCTTTCTGGATTTTTGTTCCAAGCTCTTTCTTTTTTAATTTATATATGCACAGACCAATTCAAATACTTTTTCCATTGCCTGTGTTTGTGTATCTTCTGTTACTTTGACTGCGTTAGCATCCGCTCTATCGCAATAATTCTTATAGAAACAAAAGCACAATCATTTAAAAAGCAGCATTGTGCAATAGCTGCGGATTCCATATCCACACAATCAATAGAGAATTGTTCAATTAAGTTTCTTTTTTCAGTTGTGTCACAAACGAAGCCTTCTCCAGTTCCAAAACGAACACACTTTATCTTTTCATCTAGATGTTGAAGTTCGGCCAGCATTCCTTTATCTCCTTTATAGTACAGCTGATAAGGAAATTTATTGATTGACTGTCTTTCACGAATATCGTAATGGCAGTATTCCTCACCTAGCACCATCTCAAAGAGTTGCAGTTTTTCATTTAAACAGCCACAAATACCGATATTAATTAGTTGTTCTATTTGAAATGAATCAATAAGTATTTGACTATATAGCGTAGCATTCGTCTTTCCTTGTCCTGCACAAACCATAATGACTTGCGATGTTTTTTGTTCATAAATATAAAATGTATTTTTTGCTAGCTGTATCTTTCGTTGTGGTGGAAAATATTCCAATAATTTTTGAAGCTCTAAATCCATTGCGGCAATAACCCCTAATTTCATCTATCTCCTCCTTTTTCTATTTCAACCCAACTTCGATCTTCACAGGTTGGTGATCTGTATATTTAAATTGTTCGTCCTTTGTTTTCACGCTATGAACAGCCA